>CERB01038293.1_pt1 | contig 35963 bp, 27 predicted proteins | sample 356271 | NCBI WGS metagenome assembly CERB01 (sample SAMEA2621155, study PRJEB7988) | marine metagenome | isolation source: saline water (ENVO:00002010), including
TCGCCTTTTTCCCAATTACATGGACATAATTCATCTGTTTGAAGAGCGTCTAATACACGAAGCACTTCTTTAGGGTTTCGACCAACATTTAAATCAGTCACCATAATAAATCTTACGATTCCATCTGGATCGATAATAAAGGAAGCTCTTTGAGCAACACCTTCTTCTTCATCTAAAATACCTAATTCGTTTGATAATTCTCGTTTTACATCAGAAAGCATAGGAAAGGGAAGGTTATTTAATAATTCATTGTGTTGTCTCCAAGCAAGATGAACAAAGGATGTATCGATACTAACACCAACGATAGAAGCGTCACGATCTTCAAACTCATCATTAAGCTCACCAAAGGCAGCAATTTCAGTTGGACAAACAAACGTAAAGTCTTTTGGCCAGAAAAAAGCAACAATCCATTTATTTTGAAAGTTATTATTGTCTCCATAGTTTTGAAACGGTTTAAATGCAGAATCTATGTTATTAGATACTGTTCCTTCTAAATCAAAATTAGGAAATTTTTCACCAATTTTTATCATGTTAAAACTCCTTAGTATAGTTTTTTTGTGGAATTATACGAGAAAATATGTTGAAAAGCAAATTTTCTTACTTGAAATAAGCATGAAGGATAATCGATTCGGAAACACAAAAGAATATTTATTAGATAACCAATGTTTTACGATAGCTCATAGCGTCGATGGTATAGCGTGTGCCTTCAGAACCAATGCCACTATCTTTAATGCCAGAAAAGGGAAAATGGTCTGCCCGAAAACCAGGGCCATCATTAAGATTTAAAGCTCCCACCTGTAATCGGTTAAATGTAGATTTAGCTAAATTAATATCATTAGTAAAAATACCTGCTTGTAAGCCATAAGAACCAGCATTAATGGTTTTAATAGCAGTATTAAGATCTGAAAAAGATTGTAAAACCATAACAGGGCCAAATACTTCATCCATAATTAAGGGTGAGTCAGATAAAACAGATTCAAGAATAATAGGATGAAAAAGAGCGTCCTCTCTTTGAATAGGCAATAAAGAGATAGCCCCCTGGTTGATAGCCTCCTGAACAGAATTTTCAAGTAATTGAGCTGCTTCGATAGAAATCATAGGACCAATATCAGTGGTATTCAAAGAAGGATCTCCGACGGTGAGTGATTGAGTTTCAGAGATTACGAGTGCTTTAAAATCATCATAAATACTCTCATGAATATAAAAGCGTTTTGGTGCATTACAGCGTTGACCCGCTGTTCCAAATCGTTGAGATACTGCTGTTTTAGCAGCTAAAGAAATATCTGCATCTGGCATAACAATGAAAGGGTCATTCCCTCCCAGTTCACATAAGAATTTTTTTAAGCCCATATGTTGAGTGATGGATTTAGCGGCATCAGGACTGCCTGTTAAACTGATGCAGTTAATATTGGGAAGCCTAACTAATTTTTGTAAATCATCAATAGACGGAATGATTAACTGAAGACAGTCTTCTGGGATGCCTGCTTCATAACAACACTCTACTAGTTTTTTAGCCGATAAATAAGTTTTAGGCGAGGGTTTAAAGAGCAAGCAATTACCAGCTGCAAAACCAGGAGCAAGTTTATGCAGAGCTAAATTAATCGGAAAATTAAACGGAGTAATACATAAGATAATACCGAGTGGAAAATGCTGAACAATGCCAATTTTATTACTTGGAATACCATAAATTGTAGAATCAATTGCTTCACCACGAAGTGCTTGAATATCAACGATAGTACTTTTGAGTGTTATAAGAGCACGTTTCATTTCAGCATAACTTTCAGTAATTGGTTTTCCCATTTCAGTTGTAATCAAAGTGGCAAAGGTATCAATATGTTTTTCTAAAATATGAATAAGTTTATTTAAGATAGAGATACGATCTGAGATTCCTAATGATTCTTGTATGGGCAAACCTGATTTTAAATGGTGGAGTTGATTAACTGCTTCATCGAAAGGAGTATAGGCAACTGTTTCAAGAGTAGCTTGTGAGTAAGGTGAGATAATATTAAACGATGACATACTCTTTATTGTATGAGTATGAAAGCATTTGAACAATAAAAATTAATTAAAAAAAAGAATGCAAGATCTGATAAAAAAGGATCGTGATTAGATAATGAAGTCATCACTTTATCCGGGGAAAATTTAAATAAGGAGATATTCTATGATTAAGCGCATATCAATTTTATCAGGAGTTATCAAAAAAAATCCGTTAGTCATAATTAGTTTATGTTTGCTTATATCTTTAGGGGTATCTTTACAAGCTAATACAGATATAAATATAAAACAAAAGAGTTTAGTAGAAAAAAATCAAATTTTATTTATTAAAAAAAATAAAGTTAAATTAGTAACTATAATAGGAAAAATTAATGCTCAACTTAATCGATATAATGCTATTAATCCAAATAATATATTTGATAAAGAAGTAACAGATGAAATTTCAGAATATTTAATGCTAACAGAAGAGCATAAGTTATTAAAAGAGTATTTCAATGGTCTTAATACCTTAAACTTAGCTGGATGTAATATTGATGATAAGCAAATAAAACAAATTGTACATATAATAAAAAAGAATAAAACCATTCAAAAAATAGATCTTAGTTTTAATAATATTACAGAAAAAGGTGCTAAAAGTATTGCTTATTTATTAAAAAATAATCCGATTATTACTGATATAAACTTAGAACTAAATTATATAAAAGATAATGGGGTTAAGGCTATTACACAGGCTTTAGAGAAAAATATCACATTAACATCACTAAACCTAAGTGTGAATAATATATCGGATGAGGGAGCTAGGTATATTAGTAACTTAATCAAAAAAAATAATACCCTAAAACAGATTAAGATAAATGATAACAATATTACTGCAGAAGGAGCGGTTGGTATTGCAATCGCGTTAAAAGAAAATAATTACATAGAAACTTTAGATCTTGCCTATAATTTGATTGGAGATAATGGGGCAATGGCAATTGCGATATTAATGAATGATATATTAAAAAACAATGAATCATTATCCTATATAAATTTAGGCTTAAATAATATTGGAGATGCAGGTGCAATGGCATTATATGTAGCGATGCAAGCGGTACCCATCCATTCGAAAGATAAAGTAGAATTAAATTTAAGTAATAATAGTATTGGGAAAAAGGCAAAAGATATTATGGGATTATTACCAAAAAACCCAAATATGAGTATTATATTATAAGATTATAATGTACGTAATGTATCATGAATTAAAGTCGCTAGTTTAAGCCCAATTCTAGGAATGGAAGCAATATCTTGGACAGATGCCTGCTTGATAGAATTAAGTGAATCAAAACGCTGATATAAGGCTTTCAGACGTTGTTTTCCTAGACCTTCAATTTGTAATAATTGACTTTGTTGAGAAAGTTTATGACGTTTATGACGTTGAAAGGAAAGGGCAAAACGGTGAGATTCGTCTCGTATATATTGTAAAAGATGGATCATAGCATTGTTATGAGGTAATCGTAGCGGTTTCTTATGATTAATCCGATAAATATCTTCATTTTTTTTAGCTAACGCGATTAAATCAATATTAGCTTCTAGGCCAAGTTTACAAAGGCTAGAAAATGCAAAGTTAAGTTGAGCTTTGCCCCCATCTATTAATAATAAATCAGGAAGGGGTTCTTTCTTATCTAGGCAATATTTTAAGCGCCGATACACTACTTCTTGAATAGATTTTGGATCATTACTAGTAGGAATAGGAGATGTAATAGAAAATTTGCGATAGGCATTTTTAAATGGAGATCCATTTTTAAAGGCAACAGCAGACGCTACAATATTAGAGCCTTGTAGATGTGAGATATCAAAACCAAAAATTAGCTTTGGAATATTAGTCAATTGAAGAGATTTCTTTAAACTCATTAACACAGACTCGTTAGATGATTTTTTTGGTTTAAGAAGCAATCGTTGTAAGGCATGATGCGCATTTTGAGTAACATTATCAAGTAAATCTTTTTTTAAGCCACGCTCAGGAGAAATACTTAAAGGCAGATTAACATGGTTTAAGAGTGGGTTTAAAACAGTAGCAATATCAGAACTACAAATCAAAGAATTAAGGATATCAATATAATCATTGGTATAAGCTAAAAAGGTTTTTTCAATAAAATTAGCGGCTGTAACATACCGCTTTTCATCATAAAAGCCATGCTGAGAGATTAATTTTCCATCAATTAGTTCTTGCACCATGATATAGTAGTAAGAATTTGACTCTACAAATGCCCAGATACTATACGAAGCAGAATCATCTAACGCCACACGTTGTGATTCTGTTAATTTTTCAATTAAAATAATACGATCTCTAATCGTAGAAGCTTGTTCAAACTTGTGATTATTTGATAGCGATTTCATGTCTTTTTTTAGTAGCGATAACAGTTTGGAGTTACGACCTGTTAATAATAAATCTAATTGCGTTACAAGGTCATCATAAATAGGCTTAATATCTTTTTTGACACAAGGGCCAACACATTTATCAATATCTAATAAAAGACATTTAGGTTCTTTAGATGTTAGAGAAATGGATTGTTTGCAATCACGAATAGGAAAGAGATCGTAGAGTGTTTTTTTTAAAGACCGAGAGGATCCCATAGATGGAAATGGGCCATAATAAGTAGCTCCATCTTGTTGTTTATGCCGAGTAACAATGATACGAGGGAAGGGTTCCTGAGTCGTAACTTTAATATAAGGGAATGTTTTATCATCTTTTAGCAGAATATTATATTTTGGTTTAAACGTTTTAATGAGTTGATTTTCAAGAATAAATGCTTCCTTTTCCGTTCTTGTTTCAATAATTTCAATACGAGCAATATGAGCGACCATCAGTTTAGTTTTGATGGAATCTAAGCGTTTAGAGAAGTAGCTTTTAACACGATTTTTAAGATGTTTCGCCTTGCCAATATAGATAATGACGTCATCATCATCAATCATTTTATAAATACCAGGATTAGGTGGGAGTTGATTTATTGTATCTTTCGTAAAGTACATAATAGCAGGTAAGATTTAAGAGGATAGATGTGTCTGCTGAGCATCATTATATTCTTGAGATAGTTGTTGCACATAATCAGCAACTGATAAGATAGAGTGGATATTGCCAACGCCTTGTCCAGCACTCCACAAGTCTTTCCATTTTTTGATATCACGTAAGCGCCAATGTTTCCATGCTAATACTAAAGGATGGGGTTTTTTATAAGTAGGAGGAGAAACATTGTTGGGATTAATCCCATATTTTTTTAAACTAGGTTTAAGAATATTAATATTAACACCCGTAAATTCAGGAGTATAAACAATATCATTGGCTGTAGAAGATAAGAGCATTTGTTTATAATCATCAGAAGCATTAGCTTCTTTAGTGGCAATAAAGCGAGTTCCAATATAAGCTAAATCAGCTCCTAATATTTGGCTGGCCAAGATATCTTTGCCAGACGTAATGCACCCAGCAAGTAAAATAGTTCCTGTAAAAATCCGTCTAATTTCGCTTACAAAGGCAAAAGGATTAATCATCCCTGCGTGACCACCCGCTCCACTAGATACTAACACTAAACCATCTACTCCTGACTCAATAGCTTTTTCAGCATGTCTACGATTAATGACATCATGAAAATGAATTCCTCCATAAGATTGAATAGCTTGAGAAACATCTTTTGGAGCACGCATGCTAGTGATAATGATAGGGACTTGTTCTTCAAGGCATACCGAGAGATCATGATCCAGTCGTTTATTACTATCTAAAGCAACTAAATTAACACCAAAAGGGGCTACCTTAGCACTAGGGTTTGTTTGTTGAAAATCAAGACATCCTTGTTTAATCGTTTGAATCCAAGTTTTTAAATCTTCTTTAGGGCGCGCATTCAACGTAGGAAAGGTACCAACAATACCAGAACAGCATTGAGCAATAACAAGTTCAGGGCTTGAGATAAGAAACATAGGAGCTCCGATCACAGGGAGTGTTAATTGATTTACAAGAGAGTCTGGCAACGACATACTATCAGCTCCTAACTAACTAATATGTATAATTTACCCGAAAACAATTAGAGTTTAAACAAAAAATTAAAAAATTGTATCATCAATAGTTGTTGATTCTGAGGAAGGGTTTTTTTCTTCAGTTACAGAAGTCGTATCTTCATCAGCATATGTTTGAACACGAGATTCAGTTTTATCAGATTGTTTAGAGGATGACTTAGAAGCTAATTTTTTTTCAGTTTCAGGCTCTTTTTCAACAAGTATAGTGAAGGAAGAGCGTATATCTTTATGAATAACAACAGTAGCATTATAGGTGCCAAGCTCTTTAATTGGAGTAAATCCTTTGATGTCATGTTTATCAATAGTTGTTTCAAAATTAATATTTATAGTTGAAACTACGTCATTAATAGAAATAGAGCCATATAACTTTCCTTCATCATGAGATTTAACTTGAAATGAAATAGATTTACCATCAATAATTTTATGAGTTTCATCTGCTTGTTTCTTTAATTCATTAGAATGCTTTTCAGCTTCCTTAGAAATAGAATCAATTTTTGTTTGATTTTCAGCATTATTTAAAATAGCAAAATTAAAGGGGAATAAATAATTAAAGGCATAACCTGGTTTAACAGATTTCTTTTGCCCAATAGTAAAACTACCTTTCTTCTCTTTTGTAAATACAACTTCAATTTCTCGCGACATAAATAACTCCTAAATTAGAATTCAACAGAATAAGGAAGTAAACCCATAAATCGTGCTCGTTTAATAGCAACAGCAACTTTACGTTGCCATTTCGCAGTTAAGCCAGAATTTCGTTTTGGAACAATTTTACCTCTATCAGTTACAAATCTACTTAATGTTTTGGTATCTTTATAATCAATAAGTTCTATTTTATTAGCGGTAAAATAACAAACACGTCTTTTTGGACGACGTTTAAAAGCTTGTTTTGGGGCATTTGCATTCATAACATTATCTCCTAATTAATTTCATTTTCAGCGGAAGGGGCATCCGTAGAACGATCAAGCATTTGAAAATTATCAGCAACAACTTCAACCCACTCTCGGGTTTGCCCTTCTTTTTCATATTCATCAATACGTAAAGCACCTTCTACCGCAACTAATTTACCTTTTTTTAAAAATTGAGTTGCAATTTCAGCAAGACGCCTCCAAGCAACAATATTAATAAAATCAGTTACTTTATTTTCAGCATTTCCTCCAATACGATCGATGGCAATCGTAAAACGAGCAAAAGAAATACCAGAAGACGTAACACGTGACTCGGGATCTCTAACTAATCGTCCAATTAAAACAGCTTTATTAAACATCTTAAAACGGTACATCCTCACCCAATTGGGTTACAAACTCTGATGATTTTTCATCAGTTTTTATGGCTTCATTAAAATCAAAGGACTTATCTGATGTTTGAGGGGATTCTTCAACAACAGGGATAGACGAAGTTTGAGAAGTAGATGTATTGCTGATAGATTTAATACTACGTGCTTCAATTTCTGTAATATAAACACGTTGCCCATTATCATTATCAAATGAGCGGTTACGGATACTACCATCAACCACAACAATAGAACCTTCAGTTAGAGTAGCCGAGGAATCAGCAAGATCACGCCATGCATTAACAGTAAACATATCCGATTTACTATTAACATTTTCCATTTCAGGTCGATCAACATTTAAAGTAAAGGTACATAAAGAATCACCTGATGATGTTTGTTTAAGCTCAGGTGTATTTGAAACAGTCCCAATTAAAATAATTTTGTTGAATCGAGACATAATATTATTTTACTCTTTCTGCTAAAGCATCTTTTGTAAGAACAGAATCCAATGTTACGATCATATACCTAAATATATCTTCAGTTACACCAAGCTTGGTTTGTAAATTTGTTAATTGGTCATTATTAGCCATAAATTCACAACGATAATAATAGCCTTGAGTTTCTTTTCTTAATTCCATAGCAAATTCTTTAAGGCCAAGATCTTGAAACTCAATAATGCTACCACCTTTTTCAGTAATAGCATTTTGAACAACATCTGTTATATTAGAGCGTTGCTCTTCAGAAAAGTTTGGTAAAACAATTAATAAAATTTCATAAGCTTTAGAATTCATAGTTTCTCCTTAATACAGCTCCTAACTACAAGAGGTGGACAATTTTAGCATAAGCAATAAAACTTATTCAAGTCTATAAATAGCTAATTTAAAAATAATAAGGGAGGAGGATAGTAAAGGTTAAATAAATGCTTGTAGAAGAATTGTGAAAAGTAATAATAAATAACTTATGCTATATGATTATTTTTTGACAAAAGGATGTCATTCACTTTAGCAAGATCTGTAGGCGTATTAATCCCAATAATTTCATTAGAATCATCCGTAATCATGCCAGATATAGTATGCCCATTATCAGTTAAAATATGAATAATGTCAGTTAAATAGTATTCTTTTTGTGTATTATTAGATTGAAGTTGAGAAATATAGTTTAGTAACAACGATGTATTAAATACATAAATACCAGAGTTGATTTCAGTAATTTTAGCTTGATCATCAGAGCAATCTTTTTGTTCTTTAATACCTGAGATATGATTGTGTTCTGAGCGTAAAATTCGACCATAACCGAATGGATCAGTCATATGTGTTGTTAAAATCGTAGCAGCTGCTTTTGTTTGGCAATGAGTATCAAGGAGAGATTCGAGTGTAGATTTCTGTATCAAAGGGCAGTCACCCGCTAAGATAAGGGTATGCTCAGCAGCTGAATTCTGGAGGTAAGGGATCACTTGTTGTACAGCATGACCTGTTCCCAACTGTTCAGTTTGTTCAACAAATGTAAGGGAGTTATTAGTAAATATTGAGCGAACATTATCAGATTGGTGCCCCACAACAACGTAAATATTAGGAGCGCAGGATTGAACAGCATTAAGAACATATGCAAGCATGGGTTTTCCCGCAACATGATGTAAGACTTTTAAGACATCTGATTTCATGCGGGTACCTTTACCAGCAGCAAGAATAATAGCGTTAGTTTGAGCCAACATAGGCATCATTATAATATACTTTTGAGGAAATAAAAGAGAGGCTTAATATGAGCGAAGACTTGTATTGAGTAGTTTGATAATTGTATGATGATACTAGTATCAGAATAAAGGAGAAAGACTATGAACGTTATTATTAAAGCACATCATGTTGAAATTACCGATGCATTAAAAGAATATGCTCAGAAAAAGATAGATAAAGTAGAACATTTTTTTGATCAAATACAACATATTACGATTAATTTGAATATTGAAGGGACTCATTCTTTAGATGAAAGTCAAGTAGCATCCGCAATTATTAAATCATCCGGCGCTGTAATAACGGCAAAAGAGAAGTCTCCAGACATGTACTCTAGTATAGATTTATTAATTGATAAATTAGTGGTGCAGTTAAAAAAATATAAAGAAAAGCTTAAAAAACATAAGGGGAACTTACCATTAAGTAGTCTCTCAATAAAACCTCCATCAGTAAAAAAGAAAGAAGAATCGATTCAACGTTATGTGCCAAAGCCAATGGGTACAGAAGATGCGGTCTTAATTTTAGAAGAAAAGCATTTAAATTTTTTAGTATTTCGAAATTTAAAAGAACGTGTTTGTGTGATTTATCAAACAGACAGTGGTGAATATGAGTTAATTGAAACTTAAATAGAAAGACAGCTGCTATTACAACAGCATAAATAACATTAAAGTCATTCATCATCCTAAACAAATAAATTAAGGAATATGCAATCAATGGAGCGGGATACCAGATTCGAACTGGCGACCTTCTGCTTGGCAAGCAGACGCTCTACCAACTGAGCTAATCCCGCACAAAGAGAGGGTAATCATACCATTAAATCAAAAGGTTTTTAAGAGGAATGCTGTTGATTAGATATAGAAATCATTAAATTTTTTAAAAGAGATTGAACGGTCGGTAAGTGAGGCGAGCTAATGTGGGTGGATGTATGTTTTTGAAAATCTAAAAATAATGATTCTAAAGCACCTTCATCAGAAGAAGATTCTTTCAAGGTAAGTGCAAATTGTTTTAATCGATCCTTAGATAAAGACGAAGGATGACCAGTAACATTTTGGAGAATAGATTCAATAGATGTATTGTTGATAGACTGTTTTAGAAAATGAGTGATATAAATCCATTCATAATCATGAATGGATGCAAATAAATTTAAGAAATGAGTACGTGCTATTGAAAAAGGATATAACAAGATAAATCCTAACTGAGCAACGGTGACTAATGCAGATTCTAATAGTGTTCGTTGTGTTGTGATGTATTTATCAAGTAACGTAAATGCTTCATAGTGTTCTTTTAGTTTAGCAGAATCCTGTTTTAATAATTCTAAATTTAATATATTAAGAGATCGTTTATTTAAGACGGAATGATCTATTAAAAAGCTATGAAAAGAGGATTTTCTTTTTTTGGAAAGCGGATCAAATAGGGAATGACTTAGATCAAGAATAAGAGGGATGGAATCTAATAAAGCCTCTTTCTTAGCAGTAGAAATAGTATGAGATGAAGACTGCAAAAGAGCCATCACAAAAGGGATATAAGATACATTAAGTAAGGATACAAGATTATGACTATAAAGAGCATGTTGAAAACTATGAAGTTGATCTAAAAGAAACGATTGTTCATATTGAGTAGCTGGAACCTTAAGTAGGTTAATTAATAGAGAAAACTCTGTAATATGAATGGTTGAATTTAAAGAAAAAGATTTTAAGTGAAAGAAAATAGATTCAAAAAATGGTTCTGCTAAACGGCTAATCATATTATTGGTAATACTTGGAGGAGAAATCATAGCAGAAATATCATCAATTAATTTAGCATATATCTCATAAGGGTCATAAAAATTAAGGAAATCTTCAAGTGAAAACAAAGATAACATATTATGTTCAGTTAAGTGACCTTCATCAAGAAGCCATCGTTTAAAAGCTTGGTGGTAAATAGATGATTCAAAGAAAGAATCAGCTACATAAATAAGTTTTTGTTTAATACATACTAAATTATAGATATTAATAAAGCAGCTAGGAATCGTTGTGATAGGATAAGGGGTTTCTGCTTCTAAATATAATGATATCCATTCATTCTCAAGTTCAGAGGTAAACAAAGAAGAAGAGCGAAAGGCAATAACAAGCTCAAATAGTGTATAACCTGTATCAAAAAGTTCATTCATGATACGAACTAAGGTATCTAAATCAAGCAATGTAACATGATATTTAGAAAATAAAATTTCTAACTGATCTTTACAGGCAAACAATTTAGGGAAACAAATACCAGTTTTATTAAAAATAGGTGTAAAATAAGGGGTACAGATAGATTGAACAGCAGTAGGGAAATGAATTAAGAAAAACAAAATAATTTCGATGTTAGTTTGTGTATCGTCGACATTCATTGTATGTAACCAAGGGGATATTAAATCGGTTAATAATGTATTAACCACTCTACTTTCCCAGGCATTGTTATTATCCGTGTTATAACAGCCTTTTTCGTCATGAAGTAGGCCATATAAAATAAGATGGCGTTGATTGATGGATAATTTAGGATGAGTAATAAGTGTTGATAATAAATCCGTTGGTAGTTTTTGAATATAATTAAAAAACTTAGATTTCAGTGCCGTATTATGACTAACAGCGATGCAAAATTCTTGAAGAGCTAAGGAGTTAGATCCAGACATAAATAAGCGATTAAACAGATAATCAAGATAAGAGGGATCTTCTTGAAAAAAAGTAATCCCTAAATCTTGGTTTACTGTAGGAAGAATAGATGTTTCTCTGATAAAAAAGGAAGGGGCTTCTTGGCTAAGGATATCTAGGCAGTGGTGGCGTTGTTGATAAAATGAAATAGAGGTTTGTTGAAGATTAACAAATGCAAATTCGATAGGAGGGGTAAATGGAATATCAGAATTTAAAAGAGCAAGCTGATCAATGTTTAGAGTCGGTAAATCTTGAATAAGTTCACCTGTATCTAAGATTATACCTGCATTTAAAAAGAGTTTAGAAATAGTATTTTTCATAGATGAATCAATGTCGTTAGGTAGGGTAGCTAAAGGGATGTGGTACAGATTATTTAAAAGTTGAATAAACCAACTTATATTTTTATTATTGGGAATAATATGATGCTCAATACAGCGAGCTAGGAAAAATAAGAAACCAAACTCTTGATTACGAAAAGCCTGCTCTGTAAGTTCAATAAAAGGATTGGAAGCACTTAGAGTGGCAATTGTATCATTAACAATAACGCTAGAAAAATAATGGTCATATAGTTTTTTAAAGAAGATATCAATAAAAATTTCATATTTATAATGGCTAGAACAAAAGTGAAAAAAACTGTTTGGTTGATTTTCAATAAAATTTCTTAAAAATAATTCAACACTCATATGGAGAGGGCTGGTTTCGACTAATAAATCAGACAAAATAATATGTTCTTTTGAAACTGAAATAAAATGTTCCCAAATATCACAAAAGGAAGGTTGTAAAAAGCACGCTTTAAATAGAGGGGCATAGCAAGCTGTCTTTTGGTGATTAATGAACCCTGTAGCTAGTAAAGAAATTGTGTTTTGATCAAGATTTTTTGACGAAAAAATGGGTGCTAGATAAGGAAAATAAGATGCTTTCATATTAGGTATCAGGCAATTAAGAAACCATTGATGCAAATATGTTTTATCAGGAGCATAAGTTAATAAAAAGTGTAGAGAAGAGCAAATTTGTTTAAAGGGAGAAAGTTTAAATTGTTGAAATGAAAAGCGAGTAACAATTCGAGACATAAATAAAAGATAATCATACATAAGATACTGCTCAGTATCATCTTGAAGATATAAAGAGAAACTATCATATAAGCTATGCTTATCTTCCCAGTTATCAATAAAATTACTAAATAGATGTAACGCTTTATGATCAGAAGGGTGATAAAAATAAGAGAGTAATAAAACACGATTGGCCCCATCATTGCAACATATTTCAAGTTGTTTTTTGATATGAGGAGAATCTATGCCATGTTGAGATAATTCCTGAGGCTTTGCAGCTAAGAAGCAGTATAGCTGTTCTGTAACATGAAGATTTTGACGAAGGTGAGAGAGTTTTTTAAAAATTAAGGATAGGATAGGATCTTTAACCGATAATTGTGGGATAGGGGTATTTACAAGATCTTTATAGGCCGTTTCTAATTCATCAAAATTATTGCGGACGTTTTCGGATGAAAAGGGTAAAAAGGAATCGAGTAAGTCATGGCATAAGGCTTGTTTTTGAGAGGTTAAGTGGTTATTAGAATAAAGCACTAAAAATTGCATTAAATGAATATAATTAAAGGAATCAAGAGCTTTGATGATGTGATTATATAATAAAGTATCAGTAGTCAGTTCATTATAATAAACAGCTTGTTGAATCGCTTTAGTGAAAGGAGCTGTAAAAAATAATTGGTGAAAAACAGGAGTATAATGCAATGATAGATCTGTAAAGAAATGATGGTGGCTAGCATCAAAAATAGCATCACTTAAAGTGACAATATGGTTTGGAATAATCAGAGATGGAATAAAATTACATTGTTTTAATAACCGGCATAGTTCTGCAATCGAAAGATCATTAACATAACATAGAGATGAGTAGGCAATAATATAGGTATCAGATAAAGGGGGAGTCGTGGGTTGATTATGAAGATCCATTAAATAGGGAGTGCAGCGAATTAATAGTTCAGAGTAACTATGATCTGACAAAGAAGAGAGAGAGGTCAGTAGAAACTGTGAAAAATCACGATATGAAACATGAAAGTGTTCATCTAGTTTAGAAATAAAGGAAGCTAATGTAATATCGTCTAAATAATCAAGATAGTCTAAAAATAAAGATGGATCAAACGTAGATAATAAGGAGTTTTTAGGGCATAAAAACATAAGATAAAAACAATCAGCAGAGTAGTATTCTCTTGATTTTAAACGATCAAAACAAAAAATTAGTTGATCAAAGTTAGCGCAATAACATATCCACTTCACAATATCATGCTCAGAAAAAGATGTAATAGAAGACGGTGAATGTAAGATAGCACTATGAATAAACAGAGGAGGCACAGAGTCATAGCGCCTTTTTTCTAATAATAAAGCAATGGTATTACGAAAAAAGGGATGATCAAACCAGCGGGATAAAGAGTTGATGGAAAAAGAAGGCAACATTTCATTATGAGAGCGTCGTGCTAATTCTACGATACTATCACAGATATCAAAGTGATTATGTTGACATAAAATCCAAAATAACTCGGGTTGATTTAAAAATAATAACTCTAAATAAAATGTAAAAGAATCTAAGTGATTAGGAAGTAGTGCTTGAATAGATGAGGCTATATCCTTGAGCGGCATATCGTTAGGCTTATATACATAAGTAATAAAATCATGGGCCGGATGATTAGATTTCTTGTTCATTAAAAAATATGATAATAAGGGATCTTTTTTGATTAATGGGAGAGAGTCAGCAAATAAAGTTTGATCAGATTCGATAGACGATATATTTAATAAATAGAGTAAGTAAAAGGATAAAGGTTTACTTTGTGAGATAATAGTTTCTAGATAAGAAAGAGGATTTTTTTGTGCTTTAATAATATCTAAAGCCATATCCTGATTCACCAGGCAGCATTCATATAAAATCATCGTTAAATCCGTATCATCAGCATAGGAAAGAATATCTAGATGAAGAAACCATTGAGAAAATCTAGAGTAGGATAATTGTTTTGGAGACTGATCTAGCAAGGATAAAATGCTATGAACTTGTTGAAATGAAATAGAATTTTGATTAATAATAATCGTTTTTAATTCATCAAGTAATAAAGCTTGGTGAGTTGAGAAAAAATAATCAAGTAAATAAGAATCAAATGTATTAACAAAAAAAGGATTTAACAGTATTTGAGCAATAATATGACATAGATGTCTGCATAAATGTTGAATAGAATCATGGCTAATATCAGATAGAACTGAGTGCAATTCATCAATAATACGAATAATATGAATTAATTGACTAATATAATGAGAAGAGTTTGTATCTAAGTTTTGTATAAACGGTTTTGATGAGGGAAAAACATTTAAGTAAATACTAGCTTTTAAAATAAAAGTTTGCAAATTTTGAGGACGAATAGATTGTTGAGAAAAGGTTGTAACTAAATGAGATAATTGTTGAAATGTTTGAGTAATATTGTGATCAATTTCAGATTTAATAACAAGACATTCTTTTAAGCTATTATTAGAGATAGATTTTAAGGTAAGCAAAGGATCATTGAGGTGTGTTTCAAGGGAATAATCAAGGAGTGAAATCATGACATTTTTTAAAAGAGGGTGAGAGGATTGAGATAAATCTTGCAGGCGTAAAACAAGTTGTTTAGCTTGTTGAGGCGATTTAAGTAATAAAGAAGAAATAATTAATTTATCTTGGCTTTTCAAGGATAGTCCCATCATATGATCCAGTTGATTGGAGTTAGTGGAGTGCGAATAAAAGGTTTTTAGTAAATGAAAGAAAAAAGAGGCTTGTTGCCATTGTAGGAAATTAAGATCTTGATTAAAAACTTTATTTAAGAAAACGCAAATACCATAATCATGATCATCAGCTGACAACGTTTGTGCATGAGTTAGTAAAAATAAAGAAAAATTAAGACACATACCTGACATATCAGAAAAAATATACTGTACGCAATGCATTATATAGGGTTTTTGAGTGATAGCTTCAAAAAGATTAAAGTTCATAGGTTTGTTTAACGATAAACAAGAGATCAAAATTTGATAATCAACTAAAAAGTGGTAAGTGGAGACTAAGGAATCGGGAGGATGGGGATGTTGATCATGCAGAGACATAAGTTTAGCAAAGAAGGGATGAAAATAGTTAATAAAACCAAATTCTAACAAGGCATTTAATAAAGGAAGAAACTTATAGATAAACGAATTAAAAGAAGGGGAATTAGTAGGGATCGTATCAAGATAGTCATAATAGTTGTTTAATAAAGAAAAGAGCATGTTTTGATCAGCTGTAGCATGATCTGATAAAGACATGAGAGATGTTTTTAGAACAAACATAAATTGTTCAAGAAAAGTAAAGTCGATATCTTCAAAGTCATCAACATGGTATTTGAATTGAGAAAATAATTTTTGAAGAGTAAGACCATCAAATTCAGAAAAGGAAAATGATGGGATCGTATCAAATTGAGATTTGTATGTACTAAGACAAAAGAGTAAAAAAGGTTTAGAGTTAATAGAATCAAAATCAAAACTATATAAGGAGGGAGAATAAATTATTATAGTATCTTTATTAAGATTAACTAAACAGCTGGATAGATTGATAGTATGTGATAATAACAATTTATGAAAAAAAGAAATGGATTTTAATGAAAAAAGAAGCGAGATAAGATGGGTTCGCTGAGATAAAAAATGATCAGTATGATTTTCAATAGCATGTTGAATTAATGATTTAACAGATTTAGAAAGAGAGATAGGAAGTGATTGTACAAGTTGAGATTGATGTGATATTAGCCATTTTTCAATAGAGGTTTTAAGCTCATTAAGTTGAAAGGAGGGCGAATCAGAAACAATCAATAAATGATAAGTATCAATTATCAAAGGGGTCATAGCTAGGATTAAGTAAAATGGATCTTGAAATGTATGTTGTAAACGAGGAGAAAAAGAAGTTAGAGTTGTAGATAAGTCAGCTTGAGGCTTATTCTGTAATGTTAAATATGTTTGAGAAACGGGTAAAGCAAATTTTTGCTTAGTATTATTATGAGGAGGAGAAGAGGTATGGTTTTCAAAGTAAGTAAGTAAATATTTAAGAAAAGGTTTTGAAAAATGAGGGATTTCTTTTTGAAGAGTTAATAAAGTTTGAGTAATCGCAGTAACATCTTCAATAAGGCCTAAATAGTCAGAGAAAAGTGTATCTATAGGATCATAAACAGATTCGTAGAGGGAATAATAAATACCTAGAAAGTTAATAAGAGAAGGTAAGGAAGGTAATTGATGTTTTAGGTGAATGCATAGAATAAACATAAATGAAGCAACGTGAGGTTGAATTAAATGAACAATAACATCAGCTGAGTAATTAGCATGTAATGATTCACAATAGTTAATTAATTCATAACTTAAGAGATCAATAGCATACAAACTTTGACTATTATTAGAGTTATAAAGGTATTGAATATGTGTTATATGATCATATAAGGTAGATTCAGAAAGAGAATAACTTAACTGAACTTTTTGTAATTCATTAAGTTCAAGCCTAAGATGCCTAGTACGAATAAAGATATTATAAAGTCTAATATCGTTGGGGGTATGAGTACTAATATAATGAATCATACGTATAAGACAATCACGTTCTAAGTGATGAGTAGCTGCATAATCAATCCATTCTTTAATTAGATGAGAGGTGCTAATAAAAAAATAAGACATGTAAGGGTAGATAGATTTCCAGGTATCAGAAGAGCTATTAAAAATGGAGGAACGAAATGATGCAATCCAGCGATTGATAAACTGGGGAGAATTATACCAAGTAATAAAAGAGTCATCATATTGTAATGAAATAGAATCTTGATCAGGATATAACGGTATAGAGGAGTCAATAATATCAAGCATATTTTGAGGGTAAAGTTGTATAAGATATTCAATGTAGTGTTGAAAGATAGCAGGTTTTAGTAAGACAGAAAAATAGGCTAGAAAATTAGATGTAAAGATACTATTAGGAAGATGTTGATAGATAAGTATACAGCATTCACTCATTAAGCTATGACGACCATGCTTAGATAAATGAAGCGATAAAATATTAGTCCAAAATAGAGTGTGGTAAACTGATTGAGTTATATTGCATAATGATGAATATAAAGAGTAAGAAACCTTTAATGATGGGTTAGATTGGTTGTGAACCGACTCAGGAAGATCACTTGATAAAGTCTCAATAGATGATATATATGAAATGATATGATCAGAAATAACCACTGAAAATTCATAGGTAGAAAATAGATCATAAAATTCGTTAATAATAGATAGACTTAAGTGAGAGATTTGATTAGAAAAACAGGCGTTAAAATAGTCTACCCATGACTGAACACTAAGTTGTTTTAAATTACTAATATAATCTATGCTGATATGTTTAACATCAAAATAAGATTGTTTAATCTCAGAGGAGAAAGAAGTGACATCAATAGAGTAAGAAGAATGAGATTCAATAAGAGATTGAAGGCCAGATAGGATATCAGCAAAATAGCCTTGTTGAAAACATAAGTTATGCACTAGCTTTGTTTGAAGTTCTTTGATAAGTTGAGATAGTGAGTTAGATTCTGTATCAGGTGTTGATTTAGAAAGAGAATGTAATAGGACCGTAAAATAGTGTAATTTATAAAAAGAAGTAATTAAAAAGGTTTGAATAATGGCTCGAAAGAGGATGAAAAAGGAGGCTAGATAGTGATTCCAAGCTTCAAAATCTTGAGAAAATGAATCAGGATGATCCGTTTCTGCCTTATAAACTAAGTTACTAGATTCTTGAATATGGATGACTAATGTTGGAATTAGTGAAAGAAAATTATCAGCTAAGTCTACAGTGGGATATTTTTTTAAAGTATTAGCTTTATCTAAAACACGTTTTAAATAGCGTTTATGCTCATTAGATGCCCAAAAAATAGTTGTGTCATAAGTATTAATCAGAGCGGTTAAGTGATGGGTAGCTGTATTTAAAAAAGGGTATATATCAGCAGGACAGGTAGTTTTTTTAAGGTTTTGGTAAGATTGAAAAGGAGATTTTGATAAAGATTTTATATACGAAGACCGAAAGTAATGAGATTCAAAAAAACGGACATCATGATCAGAAAAAGAGAAAATGTTTTTTACATTTTGTTGAAATGTTTGAAAGTTAAACGTTTTAGGAGTGTTATCTGGTAATAAAGAGAGAGAGTTTAAAATAGGAAGAGAAATTAAATTAGACTTAAGAGAAGATGTTGGTTGAATCAGCAGCGCTGAATTAGCCGTATTCAAGACAGAATCAAAACAGTGTTGATTTGAAAGATGATAACGATTTAAAGAAGAGGCTGTAGTAGAAAAAAGCTGGGTATAAAATAAATGAAGAAAAAGTGATTTTTCAGATTTCATATAATGTCCATTTTTTGAAAATCAAAAAACTTCATAATGCGTAAGCATTTTTCCTGTTCTGGAAAGTGTGTTTTATCAACATCTTCAAATAAATTTTCTTTAGATACACAATGAACATTAACAAAAGTAGGATAAAAAATGGTTCCCGCTTTAATAGCTTCTATTCCTTTGCAGGCTAAAAAATAACAATTAATTGATGTGTCCATAAGCTCTATGATTTCATTATACATTGGTAAAGTTTCATTAAACATGGGATTAATAATTTTAGGGTTAATAAAAACAACAGTAGGCTTTCCTTGTTTAAGAGATTGATGGATGGCGGGCAAGCTATCGCGAATAGGTTTATCGTCATATCCTAAGGTAGTAATTAGCGAGTTCATACGTACAAATGGGAAAAAGAAGTGAATAGGAAATTTGCGAAGATGACTAGAAACTGGAATGGAGACAGGATAAGAAAATAATGTTGATAAAAAACATGAAATTAGATCATGATTACGAGTTGTAAAAAATAAGGTGGGTTTAGTTGGTTCTTGAGTTGGCGGTGGAAAAGTAAGCAGTTTTTGAATACCTCCAAATAAGAAATATAAATAAAAGTAGGATTTTAAATAAGTATAAATAGATTTGTAAGATCCTTCTTTTGAGATAGCAAAAAATATAAGTAAGCCTAAATGAATAGGTAATAAAAGAGGTAAAAGAATTAGCATATAAGTATGATTTCGAATACGAGCCCATTTAACCGATTGATAAGATTTTTGTTCAGCTTGTAAACGGTTGAATTTAGATTTATTTTTTTTGTTTGTAAATTTAGAAGATAAGTTCATTAAGTAATATTTCCTTTATCATTATCAAGTAATTTTTTAATGTCTTCTTCACGCTTTTTAAGACGATCTAAAGATTCATCCATAGAGTGAGATTTATGGGGGGATGAGACATCTTTAGAGGTTGATTTAGAAGGGATATTGAATATATTAGAAAATGAGTGAAATGTTTTTTTAAGATTATTAATAAGATTGATTTTAGAAGCGTTTTGTTTAGGTTGCGGAGAGGGAGGCGTTGTTTTTATCATAGATTTTCGTTTTTGTATTGAAGAAGGTGGTTTTTTTTGCGCAAGTGAATTGACGGTTGGTTTTTTTGGTTCTTTTATAGTGTGAGAAGTAGTATTGATGGTTGGGGCTGATAAATCAGACGATATATCTGGTGTAGGTTGAGATTTTTTAGAAGACTTTGAATTAGATTGAGCTGGAAAATCTTGTTTAATGGATGTTAAATGAGGGTTTTTTTGAGGAGGAGTTTTCGCAGGAGAGGGAGGCTGGATCTGATCTAGTGTATTAGAAAACTGATCAAGGGTAGTATTTAACAAGTCATCAAGATACTGTGTTGTATTTTCTAAAGAATTTTCATCTTGAAAAAGTTTTTTAAAACGGTCATCATCCATCTTAAAATCATCAAATGGAGATGGAGAGTTAGGTTTTTTCTTTTTCGTCATTAACTTGTTTATCAATATCAGCTATTGATCCATCTATTTTATTTTTTAAAGATGATAAATTATTGATAAGATCAACTTTATTTTGATCGGATTGTTTAATGAGTTCTATAATACGCTTTTCAGATTCAATAATAGATTGTTTGTGGCGTTCAAAATTTTTTCTGGAACGATACGCAGCATAAAAATCACGAGTAATAAAATATAAAACAGGGAGTAAGACAGCCAATAAAATTGAATATTTTTCGATATAGTCAAAAAAACTCATGGTTAAAAATCTCCTACAATTGATTCATAACAGTCTTAATATTTCCTTCAGAATTAGATTGAAGATAATCATTAATTAGTTTATAAAATTTCATATAAACATTTCTTTTCTTATTATTCTTAATTTTTTCATATACAGAGATAGATGTACAACATTTTTTTAATATATAAATAGGTAATTGTTCTAAGATTTTTATAACCCAAGAGGGAGACTTGATAGTATCAAGAGAGAGAAGAAAATATTCAATAATAGAATCTAAGGTAGGGCTATGGTTGGGAAACATAACAACAAAAGAAACAGAGATATGAAAAAACTTTAGATACGATGAAAAATTATCTTTAGAGTTTAAGGAAAGACGTAAGTTAGAAAAATCATGAAAAGTTAATTTAACAAAATCATTTAAATCATCATCATCTAATGATTGTTGAATGGAATCAACAAAAGTAGTGATATCTTCAATAGTAAACGAAGAATCTTGAAGATAGCTAAATAATGTATTGCGATAGGAATCAGATTGCTGTGGGCTAATTTTTGATTTTTCGATGATAAGCCCATTTTGAATAGAAAAAGAAGGTTTAAGAGATCGTTTAATAGTATTAAATATAGAGACATGAGTTTTAAAGCAGGTAGTTAGAAATTCATTTTGAAGACTAGGTTCTAAAGTAGAGAAGAGAGAGACTAGTAAATTATTATTATTAACATTAAGTAATAAACAAGATTGGTCGCTATAAATAAGATTGGAAAAACATTTTTTTTGTGAGTTTACAGATAAGCTAAAAAATAAGTTACACTTCATGGTTTCTACAAAAGAAGCTTGAATTAAAGTTGAAAAAGTAGTGATTTCATTATCATTATTAAGTTCAATATTAGTTTGGTCATGAATATAAATAGCTTCTAGAAAGTTACTTGCTAGCATCACCTGATCAGATGAGAAAGATTCTAGTAGTTTCTGATCAATAGACATAGTTTAAGTATAATAGGATATGCAAAAAAGAGCCATAAATCAGCTTTTAGTTGGTATGTAGTTAATAGGGTTTACTGTAGAAACATATTTAATTCGAGATGATGAGTTTTTCACAATAACCTTAACTTCAAAATGGAGATGAGGTCCTGTAGCATAGCCTGTATCGCCAACCCAACCCAGCACGTCTCCCTTACGTAATATATCTCCTTTTTTAACTAAAATACGAGATTGATGAGCATAAAAAGAAGAGATAACTTGGTTCGTTTTAGGGTGAAGCCCGTGATAAATTAAGACGCTATTTCCATACCCTCCATGAGGTCCGGCAAAAATAACTTTTCCAGAATCAGCTGCTTTAATAGGCGTTCCTTTTGGCGCTGCAAAATCGATGCCAGCATGTTTCATCTTACGTTTAAAAATAGGATGACGGCGATTACCATATTTTGAGGATATCCAACCTTTAACAGGATAGATAAAATTTCCTGATCCATAAGAACGAGTTGGTTCTTTAAGAATTAATTTAGATAAATACTTAGATAGTTTTTCTAGCTCTTTATTTTCTTGAGTAATACGTTTGATATCATGTTTTAGCTGAGTAATATAATATGTTTTTTGTGTTCTTTTTTTCTGTAAAGATTTTTCATGATTTTTTTTTTCTTTTTGTAAGGAAAGAATTTCGGTCGTTTTAGTAAGAAATTCAGATCGTTTTTGTCTAATAGTTTTTAAATGAGTTTTGATAGATTGGATAAGATTGATATCATATTTAATAATAAGTGAAAAAAAGTAATGGCTACTAGTATCATAAATCCAGTTATCATTAGAAATCATAAGATCAAAAATACTTAAGGGTGAATGTTTGTATAGATAGCGAATACGTTTCTTAAATGCTGTATTTAATTGATGTTCTTTTTTAGAAAGGGTATCAAGCTCACGCCTTACACGTTTTTGATTATGAACCGCTTGTTCTAATTCTTGTTGTGAGCGTAGCAATGAACGTTCAATAGAACGAATATCTTTCTTAATTTTACCTAACTGAAATTGAGCTTTTTTTTGTTTTTGTTTTTTTGAAATAAGCTGTTTAGTATTTTTATTAATTTTAGCATCAGGCGTCAAGTAAGACTTCTCTCCTAAGATAGATGCATTGAAACTAGAGAAAAATAGTAATACAAAAAGTAAGCGAAACATAATTATATTATACAAAGAAGCAACAAAATAATACTAGATAAAAAAAAAAGCCCTCAAAATAGAGGGCGTTTTTGGTAGAAAATGAGGGATGAAGGATTACATCATACCTGGCATGCCACCACCCATGCCGCCCATGCCGCCACCAGCACCAGCCATAGCTGCCGCCGCTGCTGCATCAGCTTTTTCATCAGGCTTTTCAGCAATTAACACATCTGTTGTAAGTAATAAACTAACAATAGAAGCTGCATTTTGAAGAGCAGACTTAGTTACTTTACATGGATCAACAACGCCATCTTTAATAAGATCAGCAAATTCTCCTGTTCGAGCATTAAACCCAGTTTCATCTGAAGAGTTTTTAACTTTGTCAGCAATAACAGACGCTTCCAAATCAGAGTTTGAAGCAATTTGTCTTAACGGGGTTTCAAGTGCTTTACAAACAATTTTCATTCCAACTTGAAAGTCACCTTCAAATTCTTTAACAGCTTTTTCAAGAGAAGGGATTTGTCTAATTAAAGCCGTTCCACCACCTGAAACAATACCATCTTCAACAGCAGCACGTGTTGCTGATAAAGCATCTTCAACACGATGTTTTTTCTCTTTCAGTTCTGTTTCAGTAGCAGCACCTACTTTTATAACCGCAACACCACCAGAAAGTTTAGCTAAACGTTCCTGAAGTTTTTCTTTATCATAAGAAGAGTCGCTAAGCTCAATTTCTTTTTTAATTTGTTCAACACGAGCATTAATATCAGCTGCTTCACCTTTACCTTGAACAATGGTCGCGTTATCTTTGTCAGCTTTTACTTTAGAAGCAGATCCTAGCTGATTTAATTCAGTTGTTTCAAGAGCAAGACCTTTATCTTCTGAAATAACTTCTGCACCAGTTAAGACAGCAATATCTTCAAGCATAGCTTTACGTCTATCACCAAACCCAGGAGCTTTAATAGCTAAGCAATTAACAGTTCCACGAAGTTTGTTAACAACGATAGTAGCTAATGCTTCACCTTCGATATCTTCAGCGATAACAACAAGCGCTTTTCCAGCTTGAACAACTTTTTCTAAAACAGGTAAAAGATCTTTAATAGCAGAAATCTTTTTATCAGTTACTAAGATAAATGGGTCATCATAAGCTGCTTCCATTCTATCCTTATCAGTAATCATATAGGGAGATGCATATCCTTTATCAAATTGCATACCTTCTACAATATCAAGCTCTGTTTCAATACCTTTAGATTCTTCAACCGTAATAACACCATCTTTCCCAACCTTATCCATAGCATCAGCGATAAGAGATCCTATTTCATCATCATTATTAGCTGAAATAGTAGCAACCTGCGCAATAGCTTCCTTTGTTTCAATAGCTTTGCTTTTTGAGTTTAATCCTTCAATAACAATTTGAACCGCTTTTTCAATACCTTTTTTTAAGCGAATAGGGTTAGCTCCAGCAGCAACATTTTTTAAACCTTCTTTGAAAATAGCGTAACCAAGAATAGTAGCTGTCGTTGTTCCATCTCCAGCAATATCATTCGTTTTAGAAGCAACTTCTTTAAGAAGTTGAGCCCCCATATTTTCAAACGGATCTTCTAATTCAATTTCTTTGGCAATCGTAACACCATCATTAGTGATAGTGGGAGATCCCCATTTTTTTTCTAAAACAACATTATTTCCATTTGGACCTAATGTACTTCCAACAGCATCAGCTACTTTTTTGATTCCTTCTCCAAGTGACTTCCATGCGTCGTCTGAATATTTTAATTGTTTTGCAGACATAATATATAATCCTCCTAAAAATAATTTACGATTCTTGTACAGCTAAGATATCATTTTCCTTAATGATTAATAAATCACTGCCACCCACTTTTAACTCAGTACCACCATATTTGCTATAAATAATGATATCTCCCTCTTTGACAGTTAATGGGATTGTTTTTCCATCATCTGTAATTCTTCCAGAGCCAACTTTTAAAACTTTTCCAGTTTGAGATTTTTCTTGAGCAGAATCAGGAATAACAATACCTGATTTTGTAGTTTGTTCAGGAGCCTCAGGCTCTATTAAAACTCTATCTCCTAATGGCTTATATGTATTAGTTGCCATGATAATACCTCCTATATTACTTTTTTATTTTGCGTGAAATTGTAATAAAAAAATAGGGTAAGTACAAGTAAAAATAAAGAAAGAGTTAAATAATGAATATTAAAGTTGAGAAATAGTAAGATTTTCAATTAGACTATTGATATGTCTTCGCTATCATTAAACTCAAGTGCTTATAGAAGAAAAATGATGATTGGAGAGCACAAAAAAGTAAAGCCATTAGATAATCAATCAGAAGGACGATCTAAAGACTCTGAAATGAATAGAAAAGATAAAGAAAAAAAGAGAAAAGACAAGAAAGAGAAAAAAAATGTTGAGAAAAAGGTTTTAAGCGAAAAATTAGATGCAATTCCTAATAAAAATTATCCTGTTTTTAAATCAATAAAAAAAGTATTGCATATTAATTTAAGTTATCCAGAAAAGAAAGAATTAGCTATTGATTATGAAACAGGAGATATAGTAACAGATATTTTAGAGATACCTGAAAATTTTTTAGGAATTATTTGTTTTGATCCAAAAACATTTCCAAAAAATAAAAATAGAGCAAATTTATTTGATGTGGCGTATTGGTTAGCAATCAATAGCCGGGTAAACTACATTTGTGAAGGGAAGACAGTTTCACTATTGAAAAACGATTCAATTTAGTTAACAATAATCAAACAATTTTGCCGGGGTGGTGGAATTGGTAGACACGACGGACTTAAAATCCGTTGAGCATTTAAACGCTCGTGCCGGTTCAATTCCGGCTCCCGGTACCAGATATACTTCATATTTAATACTAAAATTTCATGCTATAGCGTAGTAAAAAGATTTTTAAAAATGTAGAGGTTGCTAGTCTAGTAAGTTAGCCGTTAAAATAGTTTATAGAATATATAAATTTAGGAAGAGGTTTATGGATAAAGGGGTTTTAATAGGTTTTATTATAATTATAGCGGTATTTTACCTTGCCTTAGGAACAAACCCCAATAATCATTTATTTATTCATCCGCCTTCAATGTTTATTGTTTTAGGGGGAACGATTGCAGCTACACTAGTACATTTTCCTATTTATAACATGCAAAAATTTGGGCAACGGTTTAAGGCTTTTATAAAAAAAGATGATTTGATGTATGTACAACAGATTACAACGTTAGTGAAATTAGCTGAAAAAATTAAAATTAAAGGAGCCTTATCTGTTTCTGAAGAAGTTGAAAACTTAGATGACCCTTTTATGAAAGCGGGATTTAAATTGATCATTGATAATACCCCAGAAGAACGAATAGAAAATTTATTGTTAGATACCTTAGAGCATTTAGAAAAAAGACATAAAATGGGGATTAGTTTTTTTGAGCAAATGTCAAAATATGCACCAGGATATGGATTAATTGGGACATTAATAGGACTTATTTTATTAATGGCAACCTTATCAGATCCCAGTTCATTGGGTCCAAGTATGGCAATTGCCTTAATCACAACGTTTTATGGATCGGTATTAACCAATGTTGTTTTTGGCCCCATAGCGGGACGATTAAAATCATCTAGTGAGCAAGAGCGTGTCGATAAAGAGTTGATGTTAATTGGCTTAAAATCAATTGCAAGAGGCGAGTCAAGTATTATTATAAAAGAGACAATGCTGATGTTTTTATCTCAAAAAGAACAAGGCATATTAGTAGAAGCCTTACAAAAATCAAAAGAAAGCTAATCATATGGGTGGGAGGCGATGTAAATGCGAGGAAGCGGAGGGGGATGACGCAACCTTTTATATGTCTTATGGAGACATGGTTACTTTATTATTAGTGTTTTTTGTGTATCTAACAGCAATCTCTACACTTGATGAAGTAAAGTATATTGTTGCTTCAGAATCCATACAAAATGTGATGGAGGTTGATCCTCCAACGGAAGGATTATATGAAAAATTACAAGCAGAGCAAGCTGCGATGAAAGATGTAACTGAAAAAATTGAAGAGTTTGTCTTTGAAAATCAGATGGAAACACAGGTAACGTTAACTAGAAAAGAAAGTTATTTAAAAATGGAAGTAGGGGATTCTATTTTATTTGATTCAGGGTCTGCGGAATTAAAAAATAAAGCTTACACAATGTTAGGGATGATTTTGAAAGAACTTACGGACGTAAATACGGATATTGTTATTGAAGGACACACGGATAATGTTCCTATTAATACAGAAATTTATCCTACTAATTGGGAGTTGTCTTCTGCTAGAGCCGCTTCGGTAGCAGCATTTTTTCAACGCAATGGAATTCGTGGAGATCGAATTACTTGTATTGGTAAAGGAGAATTTACCCCAATTAAAACAAATAAAACAACCTGGGGAAGAGAAAAAAATCGTCGTATTGTGATTGAGTTTAAAATTCCTGATATATTTAAAAAGCCTAAAGATTTAGATAGTGAATTAAATTTACAAAAAAGTACTTATGAACCTAAATTTGAAAAATAATGATAGTGATATAGACAGATTGATTTTAAGGTAACCAGTAAAAAAGAAATAAATGTTTTATGATAAATAATTTAGAAAATTTAGTAACTAGTCGGTTTTAATAATAAACCTAAAGGTATCTGTAAAAGAGGTAGGTAATTCTATTGATGAACTTAATTCATCATCATATATTATTTTTTTAGTAATATTATGGGTTGAATTATATTCAGTAATGAATGTCATATTAGCTGAAGAAGAGGTTTCAGTTTTATAGAAGCTTGGATCTATAGAAAAAAGTAAAGATTGTAAATTTTGAGAAGCATCGGGGAGTTTAATGGATTTGTGATTGGAAGTATTAGGAGAGGTGCTAGGATAATAGATAAGAGTATTTTGAGATTGAGATAAGGAACCGTGTTCACTTTCTAGCCATAAAGAAACGTCTTCGTTACTTTCAAATTTATATTGAATAGATTTTGAACTATTTATATTAAGATCCTGTTTATTAAAAACAATACGTCGATTAAAATCAAAAATAGATAATTCTGTTATACCTTTAACAGTAATAGAAATGGGGATTTTTTTTCGTGATATTAAGGTTGCATCTGATAAAAATTCTGTAGTTCCTTTATATAAACTAATAATCGCAAGATCAGTATAAGTGCCAGGAGGTACCTGTTGATAAGGAAACACTTCCATATAAAATGTGTCTGTTAAGATAATACTATTTTTAATAACAATATATTTACGAATAAAAGAATAATCACTTGTAATCTGATCTGAAAGAGGAACTGAAGAAACGTTAGTTTCATAAAATTGATAATTAATTTTATGGTTATTAAATTCAGCAAAACGATGAGAATAGATAGAAGCGTTTTCTTCTAATATATAGGATGGTTTATCATCAACAAGAATAGTATCAAATTGATCGTTAGTTTTGTTAGCTGAGAATGTAATAAAGTAATAAAAAGGATCTTTTTCAGAAGAAAAAAGTTGGATATTAATTGGAAAACGATATGAATCAGAATCTGTAAAGATATAGGAAGTAGATTTTTGGGTACTCCATTGAATAGGATCGATGTTAAAGTCTAAATCAGCATATATGAAACTATAATATTGAGTAAGTAATATAAGCAATAAAGCAAAAAAATAGTGAGTATTAATCATTTTTAATAATATCCTTTTTCTTTGAAGTATCCTTCTCAGAATCTAAATTTGTTTGATTGTCATCAGAAACCTCATCAGCAGCCTCATCAGAAACCTCATCAGAAACCTCATCAGCAGCCCCATCAGAAACCTCATCAGAAACCTCATCAGAAACCCCATCAGCAGCCTCATCAGTAGCGTCATCAGAAGCATTATTAGGATCATCCTTATCATCAGGAGGATTATCCGAATTAGTTTTATATAATTTCTTTAAAAGTTTTTGACGAGATTTTTCTAAGTCATCTTTTGTTTGAGTAAAGATAGTTTTAGGTACGCTATTAGCCGTAATAATTCCAAATCGTACTAAATTCTCATCTGTTTCACGAATTTTAAAGCGAAGAGGAGCATAGTCAGAATTATCAAATCGTAATTCATAACTACCAAGAACAAGTCCTAACGCAATTAATCGACCCCCATATCCAATAGTATGTTGCATTTCTTTAATAGGAACGATTGTTTTGACAGGAACAATGGTAACAGTTTCATTGATAAGAGAGTTTTGAAATTTATCTTGAAGAATAATCATGATAGCATGCGTACCAATCCCCCCAATTTCTAGGTGATATCCTGAAAATTCTGAAGGGTTAAGTTCAAACGTTGTATCTCCTAAATCCATCCACGGATTTGCTTCTGGAGCTGAAGCAACAACCGTTGTTTCTCCAGATAAAGGAATAACAATATTCCCAAACATATCAGCTTCTTTTTTATTAGCATAAAATTGTGTGCCTTTTAAATTATTTTTGGCAGTAATTAAGGCAAAAGAATTAAGACTTCCTTGATAAATTGCAAATTTTGTTCCAGTAAATACTAAACCTGTATTTAAGAAAACGTTAGAATCTTTTTGTATGTAGGATTTATTATTATAATTTTCTTTATATGAGAATCGTAATAAATAGTTGTGATTTTGAAAATTGATATAATCGTCTCTTAGCATTACAGATTGTTTGCTAAGAATACGGGTGCCAAGTCTATAATCCTGATAACTAATATCAGCATTTATATCAGTATTATCAGCTATATTTAAAGATAATCGATGAGAAAAGTCAGAAGAATTACTTTTAGTCATTCCAATTCGAGTCGCAGTGTTAGATTTTTGGAATTCCAAGCCATTTTTAAAGGACTTAGTTACACCATAAAAAAATGAAAAAGGAACCTTGTCATTTGAAAATATATTAAAACTTAATAACCATCCTTTATTAAGATAGCGAAAAGAAAGAGCATGTTTAAGCGACGCCATGCTATATTGCAACTCATGACTAAAATCAAATATATCGTGTTTAAACTGAGTTGTTACAGATAATGCATTATCTACACCAGTCAAACGATATCCCAGTGATGTAGAAAAAAACTCACTAAAAAGAAAGTTTTTACTAAGGAGAAAATTTTTATTAGTAGAATTAATAGTAGAAGAAATAAATAGAGGGCTTTTAAAAGGTTTATTAAGAAGTAATGAGTGTTGTAGCAAGTAATTGTCTTTTCCATATTCATTAGCTATTCCATAGGAAGATTCTATAGTGCCATATCGAAAAGAATTATTGAATTGCATTCCAAAAACATGATAGTTGAGGCCATATTTTAATAGATGTAAAACCCGTAAATTGTGAGTATACATATAGGTAAAGTTTATACCAAGATGATTATTATTAGCATTATATCTTGAAGTTGATTCCGAGGTTGAACCTGGAACATTAGTCAGATTCATAACATTTTTTGGATAGCCATATTGAAAGTCTAAGTCCCACCAACCTTGAGTAACAGATTTTGGGTCATAAAAAAACGTTTTTTGTATTAAAATATCTTCTTGAAGCCGTCCGGATGTTGTGTGTTGAGCGATGATTTCTAAAGAATTTTGCCCATTAAATTTAGGGATATCTTTTAAAATATGAGTGCCCGCATCTAAATAAAAGGATGAAAAAGCAGTCTTATTGATAATAACTTTAATAAGAGATCGTTGTTGTAAATCAATGCTATAGCTTGCAACTTTAGTTTTATTGGTAAGAGCATTACGAAAATCAAGATTAACACCCCATAGAGATGACTGAGATGATAAATTACCTTGAGGTAAAGATACATAGTTAACATCACCTAATTGTAAATCAAGCGTTTTACCAATTTTTCTTTCAATAGTAAATGATTGTAGTTTAAATGATTCAAGATCATCCAATTGAAGATTAGTACGAATGATATTAGAGCCATAGTTTATTAAACCAGAAGAAGTATAATTTATAGTATCAACGTAACCTATGTCTGTTGTGGAATGAGAATATAAGCTTTTTAAATTAAGGGAACCGCTTATAGGGCTAGTAGGAGTATATTTTTTTTTAACTTCTACTTTTTTTGAAAAATCTTTTATTTTTAATTTTCTATAATCAATAGGAGTTTCAAGTTCTAATACTCGTGATATCTTATCAAAAGACAAAAGTTTATAGTTTAAATCTGCTAAGGTTTCAGAAGAAATAAATGTGGTAGATAACGATTCTAAGATTAAAATACCTTCGTTATTTAAAAAGGGTGAAGTAAGTTTAAGAAAGGTTAGTAAAGGAATGTTAAAATCAGATTGAAGAGGGATATAATTAACAAGAATATAATCAGTAAATGTACCATCAATAATCAGTTGAACATCGACAGATAATTCTTTTTTAGGCGCTGTAAAAGAAGATCCAAACGCTTGTTTATATAGATCTTCTCGACTTTGAGCAAGAGCTAAAGAAGTAAAAAAAAAAAGAAAATAAAAATATAATTACAGGTTTTGTAACTCATAAGTAAAACGTGAGTTTGTTGTTAAGTCATTTTTATTTTGACGAACTCTATATTCAAATCGACGAGTATCCCCTGGATAAACATAAAACAATGAATGATTAAAGATAATATCATTTTTTGTTTTTTTATTAGGTAAGAAAAACTGTAATGCATTACCTTTTAGGATCCCATTACCCGTATTTTTTAATGTAAAACGAACCCATGTATCCCCTTCTTTTTCATAAAATTCTGTGTTTTCAAGGGTAAGTTCTGTTTTACTATCTTTTACTTTAATAAATAAGTTTAAAGCATATTTTGTTAAAAATGTAATTTTTCCAGATGTAAATGATTGTTTTCGATCCTCTGGCTTATTATTAGCAAGTGACTTTTCTTCGCATACTGCTCTAAAGGCAAGTTCTTTATTTAAATCTATGGGCCCAATCCAACCAATTTTAATTAATTCTGTTTCTCCTGGCATTAAAATTAAGCGTTCAGGATAAATAAGAAAGATGGGTTCCTCAACAAGTTCATTGCTTTCGTTACCATAAAGATCTTGATATTTACTTAATATGCTAAGTGAAATTGCAACAGGATAATTACCTGTATTTTTAACTTGAGCAGTAGTCGATAATTTACCTTTACCAAGATTAATAGTGTTATCAACTAAACTAAATGAAAAGTCAGCAACTATATTACTTGTATGCATAAATACTAATATACAAATACAAAAGAACATGTTTCTATAATTAATTATTTGTTTCATTATAATTCCTTTTATTGATTTCTTAATTAACTCATTTCCCTAGTTTGACACATGTTAAACATATTTTTTTTTAATAAAAACATGAGCATTAAATGAGACATACTAGTAACAATTAAATTAGAAAAATACATAGATTTCTAAAGATATTAATTACCCTAATTTAAAATTATTAAACATAAAAATAAAAAAAGTATTATTCCTCCTCCCTTTATTTTATGACATAAAAAACCAAACTATAATTATAAATACATTAAACACTATGGTTAAAAAAATGAGTTAGTAGAGAAGTCACTAAGGCGTGTTAAAGGTATGATTAATGTTGATAAATTTTTTTAAAAAAGAATAAAAATAACCATTTTTTTAGATTCTTAATCATAATTTATAGGAGTCTAATTAGAGTTTTAAGTAAGAAAAATAAGTTTTTCTAAAAAAAAAAGTTTAAAAAGTTAATAACATGGGTATTAATAAAATTAAGTATTATGTCAAAAAAAATGACATAAAAAATAAGCTAACAAAAAAGGGGGGTTGAAAAAATTTTTAATAAATAGGGGGAAAAATGAAAAAATTATTACAAATAAGTTTAATATTTATTTTATGTTTAGGAATTAATGGTAGTTTGATATATGGAATTGCGACGAATATGCCACTGGGGGGATCTACTCCAGCGATTAATACAGTTGCACATGATGTATCAGGAGGAACAAGTTTAGTAGATTTGCATTCAACTTCTTATACAACAGAATATATCGGACATATAACATTAGACAATAATGATCCTGATGGATTTGAAATTGTATTTGAAAGTACTAATGTTAATGATGTTAGAGCTCAGAACACATCGTTATTTATAACATCACGATTATTAATGACATCAGATCTTAATGGAACAGCTCTTAACTTAGCCGTTGATAAATCGGGAGGAGCGGCCCGTCATTTTGATGTAGCTGGTCTTTATATTCCTTATTCAATTTCAGTAGCACCTAGAGAAGATGGATCAAGCTTTGCTAATGCAGGCATTCATGGTTGTTTTACAGATCTATCAACATATAATTCAGGTAGCTCAACTGGAAATGGTCTTCACAAACTATCTAATCAAAATATAACACATTTATCAGATAGTGCTGCTGGAGGAAAAACATATATTGATTTTGATTTAACAGATGCAGTATGTACACAAAAAACAGGTGGTGTAACAGCAACCGCTGCTTTTCAATATGATGTTAATTTAACAACAGTAGCTAAGGCTGCCTTGTTAGGAGGAAACTATACAGATACAATTACAGTAACAGTAACCGATTTATAATACTCAGCTGATATAAATAGTTAATATAGCCTGATTTTGATCAGGCTATATACTAAAAAAAGAGAAAGTAAAATTAAAATGATTAAAAATTTAATAAAATGGGTAATAAGAGTTTTAAATAAAAGTAATATTGAGAAAAAAATATGAATAAAATTAATAACACTATCAATAAATTAAATAATAAGTCAGAGTGGTTAATAATAACAAAAAGCATGTTATTTATAATATGGGTAATGATACTTAGCTTGACAGCATTTAATATATCAATAAATGCAGCTGCAGTTGGAGGTTCAACCCCTCATATTAATAGCATAGAAAATAGTATATCAAATGCATCAAGTTTAGTTGATTTGCAGTTAAATAGTTATTCAGATCAATATATAGGACATTTTACAATTAGTAACAATGATCCTGATGGGTATGAAATAGTATTTGAAAGTAAGAATGTAAATGATGTTAGGCAGCAAAATTTAACTGGAAGTTACATAACATCTCGATTATTAATGTCATCAGATTTGGCAGGTAATTCTATCAATATTATTGTTGATAAAACATCAAACCCTTCTAGACATTATGATGTAGAAGGTTTGTATGTGCCTTATTCTATAACCGTAGAACCAAGAGTCGATGGCTCAAATTTTTCAAATAGTGGGGAACATGGCTGTTTTACAAATTTAACAACATTTAATTCGTTAAGTACGTCTGGAAATGGAAATCATACATTATCAGATAAAAGCATTACTCATATTACAGATTCAGCTAATGGCAGTAAAACATATATTCAATATACCCTTACTGATGCAACATGTATACAAAAAACAAATGGAGTAACATCAACATCAGGGGTTCAATATGATGTTGGGTTAACAACAGCTGCAAAAAGCTCCTTATTGGGAGGTAATTTTACAGATACAATCATTATTGTGATTTCTGATCTATAAAGTTATCGATTAAGTAAATTCATAACGAAACTAAATATTCCTAATCATAGGATAGGCTTGCTATCTAAGCCCTATTACTACTTTTTTCAAATAGTATGATTAAAATAATATAAAAATGGGTAAAGATAAACAAAACACATTAACAATATGGAAATGATATGATGATTATAACCAAGGTTATAAAGAATTATGCTAATAAAGAAAAAAAAGGAAAATTAAACTATATAGCAATATATAGCAGGATTAAATATGTTGGCTATGTAATAATTATGACAGGGTATTTCTTAGGAGGATATGTAGGAGAACTACATGCTAAACTCAACTCAACTATGTTATTTCAGATTCCGTCAGCTGCAATTTCAAAAAATCCACAAATTGAAGCAGGTATATTAGCCTCAGCAGGCTATTATGAAGAAAATGCAAAATTTATTGGACAAGGGTTTGTAAGAGCTTCATTAACAGAAAGAATTGGAATTCAAGGATTTATGCATCATGAATTTAGTGGTATAGGAGTTCATATTTCTCTTAAAGAATTTACCGATTTAAGATCTGGAATAACTCATTTTTTTGGTATAGGAACAGCTTATTCAAATATGAGTTTAATTAAAGCAAGTTACCCTTTATTAAATGGATATGTTAATTATACGATGGAGTTACCAGGATCTCGAGCTCATGTGGGATTTGGAAGTAACGCGACAAAAAGTACGGGAGGATCATTTTTGGGCTTAGAGGTAGATTTAAAAGGAGGTCAAACATTTTTAGAATTTATAGGAAATATTTTTAATATTGGGTATGCCTATGATCTAAAAGAAAATATGCAAATATTAACAATTTTCACCCCAAATTTTCAGGATGATCCTCAGAAAGAGACAATGGTATTTACGGTGGGAGTTCGGGTGGTAGATCCTTTTGAATATGTCCATAAAAGTGAAAAAGAAAAATTAATGGAATTAATTAATTCAGAGAAAGAAACCGAAGTAGAGAGAGAGGAGTTTAAGGCACAAAGTTTAGCAGATGCGATTGATAGTATTAAAGCAAGTGATCAATATGTTCGCAGTGGAGAATATGAGCTTGCTAGAGATGAAATGTTGGCAGTAATCGAGATTTTTCCAACAGCGATAAATTATTCTAAATTAGGGTCTATTTATTATCAATTACAAGATACAGATGAAGCAATTTATCATTGGGAAAAAGCTTTAGAAATAGATCCATTTAATAAAAAATTAAAGAAATTTGTAAATAAAATTAAAGGGCAATCAGGGTATAAAGTTAAAGAAGAAACGCCAATTGAAATAAACGATGAGGAAATAGAGGAATTAACAGAAGACGCTATAGAATCAGATTTTATTAATGTACCAATACCAAATGAATCAGAGGAAGCAACAGAAGAGACAACAGAAGAGACAGCAGAAGAGACAGCAGAAGAGACGACGGAAGAAGTAACAGAAGAGACGACGGAAGAAGTAACAGAAGAGACAACGGAAGAAGCAACAGAAGAGACAACGGAAGAAG
>CERB01029267.1_pt1 | contig 35542 bp, 33 predicted proteins | sample 356271 | NCBI WGS metagenome assembly CERB01 (sample SAMEA2621155, study PRJEB7988) | marine metagenome | isolation source: saline water (ENVO:00002010), including
AAATCAGGTGATGAAAAAATTCCCGCCCATCTGCTTGATCGAGGTGTGCCAGCTTCAAAGCAGCCCCCAACTAGCGATCCATCAATAGCCCCACCAGCAGCTCCATCGGGCCAAACAGGCCCACAAGCTGGAGAGGGTCCTGATGGGCATAATCAGAGACTTCTAACGGTTGTTAAAGCTGGTTCAATCCAGGATGTAAAAACTACTCCTACTGACAAAGTTCATGTCTGGCCACATCTTTTAATCGCAGAGTTTTTAGCAGCTTTAGCTATTACTCTTTTCACGACTCTGTTCTCTATTGTTGTAAACGCGCCACTTCTTGAATTGGCTGATTTTAATAGAACACCAAACCCATCCAAGGCCCCTTGGTACTTTCTAGGACTCCAAGAACTGTTAACTATGTTCCATCCAATGGTGGCGGGAGTAACGATTCCAGGGATGGGTATTTTCTTATTAATTATGGCTCCATTTATTGATAAGAATCCTTCAAATAAGCCAGAACACCGTAAGTTCGCGATTTCATTGATGACAGTTCATCTAATGTTTTGGGCTGTATTGGTAATGATTGGTTCATTTTTTCGTGGCCCTGGCTTCAACTTTGTCTTCCCTTGGGAAGGCGGATTGTTCTTTGAGTTGTGATGCAAATGTTACTTATTAAATCATTTTTTAAAGAAAGTTATGGTGCTTGATATGGCCACGATCATTGCAGCCATCATTCTCGTTGTTTTAGCTGCATTAGTGCTTTTGGGTGCTTCCCGTAGAAGAGATCATCGTGCTGTCGGTTTGTCTAGAGAAGCACGTATTAGAGATAAAACCAATCCATCTTTAGTCTCAGAAGATACAGGATTAACAGGACGTGAATTTGAACTAGCAGCTTTGGAAACTCAGAATGACGAAGAAGTAGAAATCGTGGAGACAGTTCCTCCAGAACCATTTGTTACTCCTGATCCTATGACAGTAGGTGTTTCACGTAGACAGTTTTTTAATCGTGGGATAGTAGGAATGATGGGTCTTTCAATAGCAGGTTTCGGAGGAGCCTCTTTAGCTTTCCTATGGCCTCAAGGAGTAAGCGGCTTTGGTTCAAAAATTAAAGTTGGGAATATCCCAGAAATTCTTGCAGAAATCAAAGCTAATAATGGTTTCTTATATAAACCTGAAGGACGAATGTGGCTGACTGCTTACCCAAATGGCGCAGTTGAAAAAGCAAGAAGCACATACTCTTCTAGTGAAATATCTGGAATGGCTGCTGGAGTTGATCAAGGTTTTGAAGCAGGTGTGGTTGCTCTTTATCAAAAGTGCCCTCACTTGGGTTGCAGGGTTCCAAATTGTGTTTCATCTCAATGGTTTGAATGCCCATGTCATGGCTCACAGTACAACCAGGTAGGCGAAAAACGTGGTGGACCCGCTCCTCGCGGAATGGATCGCTTTGCTGTAACGGTAAATGACGGTGTTCTTACGGTTAATACAGGTGCGATTATTCAAGGACCACCAATTGGTGTAAATACCACAGGTCAAGAAGCTGAAGGCCCGAACTGTATCGGGCAAAGCGATCATTAATGGAGAGATGAGAAGTTTGTGAATCCAATAATTATCATCGCTAATACACAAAGAACTATTGGTTTAATTCTTGCTCTTTTTGTAATGATCGGAATGGTTGTTTATCTACTTTTCAACTTTCGAATAGGTAAAAAAGAGGTTGGATCTGAAATTGATTTAGCTGCTAACCGTGTTCCTTACGCTGATGATGATGAACTTGAAACCCGAATTTTAGATAAGGCGCTTGGATGGTCTTTTGTTTTAATAGCAGCCACGGCTTTAGTTTTGCCGCTTTATTGGCTTATGGAACCAGCACGACAAGAAAATGCGGCAAGGGGTTGGGTAGGGCGTTTTGAAAGTCGCGGCGCTAATAGTTATGAAGAAGCCTGCTCAGGGTGTCACGGTCCAAATGGTGTCGGTGGTGTCGCCTCGTTTACTTTGTCTGATGCTGATGGCCAGTTTGTTGCTCAAGTTCAATGGAAAGCACCAGCATTAACGAGCGTATTATCCAGATTTGATGAATCTGAAGTCACACACATTCTAAATTACGGCAGACCTGGATCACCTATGCCAGCTTGGGGATTACCGGGCGGAGGACCAATGACCGAGCAGCAGATACATCAGTTAGTCGTTTATTTAAGATCGATACAGCTTGACCCAGAAGAAACGAAAAAACAGGTTGAAAGTGGGATTAGAGCTGGCGCGAGACAAATCATTGTGGATAGCAACCCAAATCTTTTAGAAACTGAAGAAATCGAAGCCGCCATAGATGAGTGGTTGGTAGATGCCTCATCACCTTTGAGCGAAAATTATTTAACTTATGGAGAATTAATTTTTAACAATCAAGCAGGTCAAGGTGCGCATGGATGTGCTCGATGTCATACGCCAGGGTTTTCTTATGGAGCTACTAGTTCTGGGAATGTAGATGCGTTGATTGAAGAGTGGCCGAAACTTGTTGAGTCTGGAATTTTAAATAGTTATCGACCAGGAGCAGGTCATGTGGGACCTAGTTTGAGTGGAGTTGAAACCCATTTTTCCACAGCTGAACGACAGTCCAATTTTATTCATACAGGATCCGAACTTGGTGCTGGTTATGGAAACGCAAGGATGGGTTCAGGAGGGATGCCTGGTTTTGGTGGAAGAACCGATGACTTAGATGTAGTTGGAACAGTTACACGAAGCAGAGTGTTGACTCCAGAACAAATTGATGCGGTTGTTGCTTATGAAAGGAGTATGTAGTGGTTGATCTCCTTACAACATTAGGTGGCATTTCTTGGGATCTTGAAGTACGAGGAATACTTGTTGTAGCTGTAGGTACTGTTGTGCTTATTGGTTCTGTTTGGTTGATAATCGCAACCAATTCGGGAGCACGACTCAGTACTTTGGTAACTCTTGCAGGTCTAATGGGGTTCATGGTAATCCTTGGAATTAGTTGGTGGCTCTATGGTTCGGGATGGAAGGGAGCGGATCCGAGTTGGCGAACAATTGACATTAATGTAGGCGACCTAGGTTCGAGCGCTTTGATGGAAGCACGTGATTTGCCTGATCCAGAAGATCTTTTATCTGCTTATGAAATGGTTGTGCAGTCTGGAGATGAGATTGCAAATCTGGAGTTTAATAAATTGCCAACAGAGTCTGATTACCCAGAATTGAGTTTGGAAGATCTAGCCGCATTACAAGCTGATAAGCAACTGAGAAATGAAACAATAACTCATTCAGAATTAGCCGCAGTATCACCTAATTTGGTGAAAAATTACGGACTTGCTGATTTGAATGGATGGCGTCTTTTATCTACGGCAGAATCAGGCGACGCGCAAGCACAAGCAATTGCCGATGTTTTGGCTCAAACAGAACTTGGTTTTGGAAGCACTTCTGATTTTAAAATCCTTGATGCCTTTACTTATGGAGGTAAACCAGAACTTAATGACAATCCAAATAGGTGGGACCGAATAAGTCTTTGGATAACCAATACTGCGCGAATAACACATCCGACCAGATACGCGGTCGTACAATTGCAAAGAGTTGTAGAGCAGCCTTCGATTCCCGGTATGGCACCTCCAAGACCGGTTATCGATAAGGAGGAACCTGTTGTTTCAACAATAATGGTTCGTGATCTTGGTACAAGGCGACTACGACCAGCGTTAGTTACTATTGGATCACTGATAATTTTTTTAGCCCTCTGCTACTGGCTTCACGTAAGAGACAAAGAACTAATGGCTAAAAGACAAGAATTCGCGTCAACAACCGAGTAAAACGATGAAGATAATCCAGCCTGTCTTCTCAAATTATCGGAGGTGTTCATTTGACTAGTCAATACCTTCCGGTCATAGCTTTACTTGTTCTTGCAGTCTTATTTGCTGCTATTAGTTTTGTAGTTTCTCGCTTATTGGCTCCGCGTAGTCCAAATGATCGAAAACAAGCTCCTTACGAATGTGGGATTATTCCTGCAGAAGAAGACCCAAATGAGAGATTTCCAGTTCGTTTCTATTTAGTAGCAATGATTTTTATAGTTTTTGATATAGAGATCATTTTTTTCTATCCCTGGGCTTTGTCCCATAGGTCTTTGGGGCTTTTTGGTTTAGTTGCAGTTGTCATTTTTGCCCTAGCAGTATTTGAATCATTTATTTACTTGATAGGAAAAGGGGCACTCGAATGGGGTCCAAATAAACAAGTAAAACCAAAAGACTCTGTTGTTTCTTTGACAAGAAATACCTCTAATACAATTCGCCGTGTTGGGGTTCGTAAAGTTGGTCAGGAAGGTCGTGACTTGCCTAATCAAAGTGTTGAAAATAAAGAGGTGAGCAGCTGATGGCGCGAGTACCTTTGATTGGAGATCTTGCGAAAGTCAATGGAGAAGGCTTAGAAGGATTAGAGCACAACTTTATTACTGCAAGAATCGAAAACCTTGTTAAGTGGTCACGGGCGCGTAGTTGTTGGCCAGCAACTTTTGGTTTGGCATGTTGCGCGATTGAAATGATGGCCACCGGAGCTGCACACTATGACTTAGCTAGATACGGAATGGAAGTTTTCCGAGCTTCTCCTAGACAAGCAGATCTAATGATTGTAGCGGGACGTGTTTCTCAAAAAATGGCCCCAATACTCCGACAAATTTACGACCAAATGATGGAACCCAAATGGGTTATATCCATGGGGGTCTGCGCTTCATCCGGAGGGATGTTTAACAATTATGCAATTGTTCAAGGGGTTGATCAAGTAGTTCCAGTAGATGTCTATGCACCCGGTTGCCCACCTGGCCCAGAAACTCTTATGCATGCGATTCTGACTTTGCATGAAAAAATTCAGTCTGGTGAATTAACACGCAGGCGAGAAGAAAATTCTGGAGGGGCCGCAATTCAGCTTTCTGAACCTTCAGTAGAAATAAGTCAGCCGGTTGAATTGGAGTCTCGGTGAATGTCCCAACTATCGAGGCGTTCGGTCAACGGGTTTTACACCCAGCAGTTGAAGAGCTCATTGATTTAGTTACAGAACTAAAACAAGAAGGCTTCAATATGGTCGTTGATTTGACTGCTGTAGATTACTTCTCTTTTCCAACTCGCACAGATCTACCAGAAAGTGTGAACCCGGAACGTTTTGAAGTTGTTATATCAATGATCAATCATCAAACTCGGGAACGTTTACGTCTCAGAGTCCAAATTGAAGAACAAAATCCTGTAGCTCCATCCTTATTCGACTTGTATCCAGGAACAGAGTCAATGGAACGCGAAGTTTTTGACATGTTCGGTATTAACTTTTCTGATCATCCTGATCTAACCAGAATTCTTATGCCAGAAGATTGGAAAGGTCATCCTTTAAGAAAAGATTTTTCTGTCGGACAGATACCTGTTCAGTTCAAAGCCAGTAAGGCAAAGCGATGACATCCGAAATCGTGGAGACCAGTGGCCAGTCTTTATCTGTTGCAAGCAACGATGACAGGGTTCGCCTTCGAGAAGGTAGCGCCGTATTGAGAATCAGTGAGTCAGATGCCACTTCTAAAGCTGGGAATGAAATTACTGAAACTGCAGATCCATCAGAAGAAACGCGAATGATTCTTAATATGGGACCTTCTCATCCTTCAACTCATGGAGTTCTCAGACTTATTCTGGAGTTAGAAGGTGAAACTGTTGAACGTTCAAAACCTGTAATTGGCTACTTACATACTGGAATGGAAAAAACCGCTGAGACTCTTTCATATGCACAAGGTTCGACAAATGTGACAAGAATGGATTATGCCTCACCACTTTTTACAGAACTTGCGTTTTCTCTTGCTGTAGAAAAACTTTTAGAAATTGAAGTACCTCCCAGAGCAACATGGATCAGAATGCTCATGTGTGAGCTGAACAGAATCAGTTCGCACTTACTGTTTCAAGCAACAAACGGTATGGATTTGGGTGCAGTCTCGATGATGATTTATGGATGGCGCGAACGGGAAGAAGTACTCAGATTTTTTGAAAAAGTAACTGGTTTAAGAATGAACCACAACTACATCCGTCCAGGCGGAGTTGCAGTGGACTTACATGATGGCTGGCAAGCTGATTTGAGAAATCTTTTAGAAATAATTCCACCACGGCTTGATGAATATGATGATTTGCTAACAGGTCAACCATTATTTCAGAAAAGACTTCAAGGAGTAGGTTCATTAAATACCTCAGAAGCACTCGCCTTATCAGCTACAGGTCCGATTCTTAGATCAACTGGTTACGACTGGGATTTAAGAAAAGATGAACCGTATCTAGCTTATGACCAAGTTGATTTCGATGTAATTGTAGGAACACACGGTGACTCTTTCGATCGTTTTGCGATTCGATTAAATGAAGTTCGCGAGTCCTTGCGAATAGTTGAACAGATATTGGATTTAATGCCGTCAGGTGATTATCGAATTCAAGATAAAAAAATTACACCACCTCCACGTGCTCGTATAGATGAGTCAATGGAAGCATTAATTCATCATTTCAAAATATTTACCGAAGGTTTTCATGTCCCTCCTGGTGAAGTTTATGTAGCGGTTGAATCACCAAGAGGAGAATTGGGTTGTTATCTAGTTTCTGATGGAAGTTCTAATCCATACCGGATGCATATCAGAGGACCAAGTTTTGTAAATTTACAGACCTTGCCCCATTTGATGAGAGGTGGTCTGATTGCGGATGCAGTAGCTGTTATTTCTTCTATTGACCCGATTATGGGAGAAGTTGATCGATAATGGCTTTTTTCAACGAAGAGAATGAAGAAATTGCGAAAGAAATTGTTGGTCGTTATCCAGTAGCTAGATCTGCGCTCATACCTTTACTTCATTTAGCCCAAGAACAAGAAGGTTGGATTACAAAACCTGCAATGGAACAGATTGCAGAGCTTACTGATACAACATCAGTGGAAGTGTTAGGTACGGGGACTTTTTATGAAATGTTTAAGTTTCATCCAGTTGGAAAGTATTTAATAAAAGTTTGCACAAATATTTCTTGTCAATTATTGGGAGCAGATGAACTATTTGAACATGTGAAAACAGCCTTGGATGTAGAAGAAGGCAGCACGACAGAAGATGGCCTTTTTACTTTCGAAGAAGCTGAATGCGTTGCTGCTTGCACGGAAGCCCCTTGTTTTACTGTCAATTATCGTTATTTTCATCGAGCGACGCCAGAACTTTTTGATGAGGTAGTCGTAGATCTAAAAGCAGGTGAAAGTCCTTTGTCTAAAGGTTGTGCTGATGATCAAGGAGTTATGCCTAAACATGGAACTTTAAGTCGGGTCCGTCAACAAATACCTAAGACACGTTCTGCTGGGATTAAACACCCAGAGGAAATAAAAGGCCCTCCTAGCTGGATCGAAGAGGTTGTTTGATGGTTGAGTCTTCTTTACAGACTGGTTATGTAAAACATGCACCTGGTTTCGTCGAAAATGAGGGTCCAAAGCTTATTACAAGCCGTTTCAAACATGCGGATTCTTTTACACTTGATAAGTATTTGTCAACAGGTGGTTATGAAGGTTTAAAGTCATCACTTAATCGTTCACCCGGCCAAGTTCATGACGAGGTTAGAGAAGCCAGTCTTCTTGGACGCGGAGGTGCTGGTTTCCCCGCAGGAATTAAATGGGGATTCCCTCCCGAAGGGGTTTGGCCACGGTATTTAGTGGTTAATGGAGATGAAAGTGAAATAGGGACTTATAAAGACCGGCTTTTAATGGAAAGGGATCCTCATCAGTTAATAGAAGGAGTTTTGATTGCTTGCTATGCACTTGGCTTATCTCAGGCTTTTTTATATGTCCGGGGTGAAATGGCTTTGGCGCAAGAACGGATAGCTCTTGCACTTGATGAAGCATATGAAGCTGGTTATATCGGGAAAAACATTTTAGATACTAAGTTTTCTGTTGATGTAGTAATGCATTGGGGTGCAGGAGCATACATAGTTGGAGAAGAAACAGCTTTAATAGAAAGTCTTGAAGGAAAACGAGGAATGCCACGTTTAAAACCCCCTTATTTTCCAGCTGCAATTGGCTTATACGGTAAGCCGACGATTGTAAATAATGTTGAAACACTTTCTAATCTTCCTTGGATTCTCAATAATGGAGCCTCTGCTTACAAAGGATTTGGTTCAGAATCATCACCTGGAACACGAATGTTTGCAATATCTGGTCATGTAAAACGACCGGGTGTCTATGAGGTTGAACATGGAGTTACTACCTTTAGAGAACTTTTTTATGGTGACAATTTTTGCAGAGGTATAAGAGATGACAATGAGTTAAAAATGTTTATACCAGGCGGGGGGTCAGCTCCATGGTTTTTTCAAGAGCAATTAGATTTACCGTTAGAGGCTAGTGCGGTTGGGGCTGCAGGTTCAATGCTTGGTTCTGGGGCAATGGTTGTGATGGACGAAACAACTGATGCAGTTAAGGCTTGTTTAAGTGTTGTTAGATTTTTTGCTCGTGAATCTTGTGGAAAATGTTCTCCTTGCAGAGAAGGAACCACATGGGAAGAGAAAATTCTTCAAAGGATTTTAGATGGTGATGGCAGACCTTCAGATATAGATTTGCTTTTAGATATAGGTGACAACATAAGCCCAGGACCTTATCCAGCTGCTGCATTTTCAGACGAAGGTCTTGATGCGGTTCCGTTCCCTCCAAGCCAGACAACTATTTGTCCATTAGGACCTTCATCTGTAGCTCCGATTGTTTCTGCCATACGAAGATTCCGAAATGAATTCGATTCTCTTATTACCAGACGTGATCCTATTCCTTTGTCGTTAGAAGTTGAAAAGGTGGTTACATGACAGACATAACATCTGCCGAAACTGCTGTTTCAATAACAGTTGATGGGAAAAAAGTAACAGCAAAACCTGGTGAATTGCTGATAGATGCTTGTGAGAGAAATGGAACTTATATTCCTAGATTCTGTCATCATTCTCGCATGCAACCTGTTGGTATGTGTCGAATGTGTTTGGTGGAAATAGACACAGGTCGAGGACCCGCTCTTCAACCTTCCTGCATGATTGAGTGCAGTAATGAGATGGTTGTGGATACTCAATCCAAAAAAACCATAAAGGCACAAGAAGGCGTACTTGAATTCCTATTAATAAATCACCCGCTTGATTGCCCTATTTGTGACAAGGGAGGCGAATGCCCCTTACAAGATCAGACAATGGCCTTTGGTCCAGGAGAAAGCCGGTTCATCGAGGAAAAACGTACTTACAGAAAACCCATTCCAGTTAATGAGAATGTTTTTTTAGATCGTGAACGATGTGTTCTTTGTGATAGGTGTACACGTTTTGCAGATCAAGTCGCAGGAGATTCTTTAATACATTTCATTGATCGAGGTAACAAGACTCAAGTTAATACATATCCAGATCAGCCTTTTAGCTCTTATTTCAGTGGAAATACAGTGCAAATATGTCCAGTAGGTGCGCTAACAGCAGCTCCTTTCAGATTTAAAGCAAGACCATGGGATTTAACTGAAGTTGAATCGACTAGCACTTTTGACAGTGTCGGAAACAGAATTTCTGTTCAAGAATCGAGAGACAGAGTTCTGCGTTTTACGGGGGTTGATTCTGACTCTGTTAATTGGGGTTGGTTAACTGACAAAGAAAGATTTATTTTCGAAGCATACTCAAATGAAAACAGACTCTCTGGACCACTGACAACCAATGAGGTTGCAGAAGGTAGTCAAAAGCACGCCGTAGCAACTTCATGGTCTGAAGCTTATGAAAAATTTGTAAAAGCAATAAATGAAACTACGCCAGAACGAATAGCTGTCATTGGTGGATCGCGTCTAACTAATGAAGCCCAGTATATTTGGAGCAAAATTGCAAAAGGAATAATCGGTACCGACAATGTTGACGCTCAACTAGATGACGGATTTTCACCGGAAGTGCTTCTTAGTTTAAATCCATCAACCATAGATAAAACTTGTAAACCAGGTGGGGTAATAATTCTTCTCGGTGCTGACCCGAAAGAGGAACTAGGGGCTCTTTATTTAAGGTTGAGACATGCAATACTTCAAGATCAGTGCAAACTTATTGAACTAACACCAACAAAAACAGGTCTTTCACAATTAGCGACTCACTCGATAAGAGTCCCACCCGGAAAAACTCTTGAGGCAGTAAAAGCATTATCTGGTGAGCCTTCCGAACTTGAAGATGACATTCTTAAAGAGTTGACAAAAGTTGAAAAAATAATTAAAAATAACGATTCTATTTCAGTTCTATTAGGACGCACCTCATTAGCAGAGACTTCTTCAATCGTTGAAGAAGGAGCTATCAAACTGCAAGAATATCTACCAAAAGCCTCTTTCTTGCCATTGTTGAGAAGAGGAAATATCAATGGGGCAATAGACATGGGACTTTCTCCTGGCCTGTTACCAGGAAGATGTGATCTAGAAGAAGGTTCAGACAAATTACAAAATTATTGGCCAACATGCCCCACCCATAAAGGTTTTAAAACCAAAGAAATGTTTGAAGCCGCGACTGATGGACAAATAGATGTCCTGATTCTTTTGGCAGCCGATCCTATTATGGACTTTCCTGACTCTCAACTTGTTCAAGAAGCTCTAGACAGAATTGAGACAGTGATAGCAGTTGACATTTTCGCAACAGACAGTGTTCTCCAAGCTGATATTGTTCTGGCAGCCGCTACTGCCACAGAAATAGAAGGTTCATTTACTAATCTTGAAGGTCGAATAAGCCCTATAAGAAAGAGTGTTACGCCTCCCGGAACAGCTCGACCAGACTGGATGATTGCTTTAGACCTAGTTCAGTACCTTGCTCCCAACTTAGGTCCATCTACATTCAAAGAATTGTGTGAAGAGATTTCTTTAGTTTCGGGAATACATAAAGATTTTGACTTTTCAAAAGTAGAACAAATAGATAAAGAAGGGGTTGTTTTGAATAGAGGCAAAAATAAAACACAAACTTCTTTAATAAAAATTCCAAAACAAAAAGCCAATTCGTTTCGACTAGTCGTAACAAGAAGCATGTATGACAAGGGAGTTCTTTCAGCTCATAGCTCAGCTCTTAAAGGTCTAGCACCCGGAAGCCGGATAAAAGCTAATCCAAAAGATATGGAGAAACTTGGAATCACATCTGATTCAACAGTTCGTTTAATCGGTTTAAAAGGTGAAATCCAAACCAGACTTACTCCTGACCCTGAAACAACTCGCGGAACCATTCACGCTCTTTGGAATCAGGATGGCCCAGATATTCGAAAACTGATCGATTCATCATTGCCTGTAAATGATTTGAAGATTGAGAAAATATGATGATAATTGCTTCTGATCCATTGCTCAGTTCAGATATTGGTTTCTCGGTAGTTGCCATCATGTTATTAAAAGTTGTAATTGCTTTCGCGTTGTTAATGGTTTCGGTAATGCTTGTTATTTGGTTTGAAAGAAAAATTGTTGCAGACATGCATAACCGCGTAGGACCTTCCCTAGCAGGTCCTTGGGGAATACTTCAGACCTTGGCAGATGGAATAAAACTTTTTTTCAAAGAAGATTTATTACCTGAACGTGCAGATCGTGTCGTCTTCCGTTTAGCCCCTTACCTTTCATTGGTACCTGCTTTTTTATCTTTTGCGATTGTTCCAATCGGCGGTGATTTTACAAACGGTGGAGATGGAACAGTTTCTATTTTCGGACATAGAACTCTTCTACAAGTAGCCGATCCACCGGTGGGCATTCTTCTTTTCTTAGCTCTTTCTTCTATTGCCGTTTACGGGGTTATGCTTGCTGGTTGGTCGTCAGGATCAAAATATCCCTTATTAGGTTCAGTAAGAGCTTCAGCTCAGATGATTAGTTATGAAGCGGCTTTAGGCCTTTCCATGGCAACAGTTTTTTTATTTTCTGGGACTCTCTCAACAAGTGGCATAGTTTCAGGTCAAGCAACTTGGAACTGGAATCTAGTATCAACAGGGTTTATACCTTTTATAATTTTCGTGATCGCAGGAACCGCAGAACTTAATAGGCCACCTTTTGATTTAGTTGAAGCAGAACAGGAGCTTGTCGGAGGCTTCCATACGGAGTACAGCTCTATACGCTTTGCTCTATTTTTCCTAGCAGAGTTCATGAACATGATTACTATGTCTGCAATTGCGGTAACTCTTTTCCTGGGTGGGCCAAACGGTCCAATTTTGATAAAACAAATCGCATGGGTTTGGCCGATACTTTGGTTCTTCTTAAAAGTGATGGCATTCTTATTCACTTTTGTCTGGCTTCGAGCCACTCTTCCAAGATTGCGTTATGACCAGCTCATGGATTTAGGTTGGAAACTGCTTATCCCAGCTTCTCTGGGTTGGTTTCTTTTGATAGCGGCCTTAAACATTGGTGAAGATAGAGGTTGGTCAACTTTCCTCATAGTTCCGATCGGTTTAATCGTTCTCTCATTGGCTGCTCTTTTATTAAATGGAGCCATCAAAAAAGCTAAAGATTCTAGTCTTCATGCTGCTGATCTTTCTGAGATATCTGAAGGTGTAGACCAATGAGCTATCTAAAAGGTTTCTTAGTCACATTTCGTCAAATATTCCAAAAACGTGTCACAACACCTTATCCATCACAGAAACGAGCAAAACCAGAAAGGCTTCATGGACGGCATGTGCTTGGTCGGTATGAAGACGGTATGGAGAAGTGCATAGGTTGTGAACTATGTGCCGGTGTCTGTCCTGCAAATTGTATTTACGTACGAGGAGCGGACAATCCGATCGAAAATCCTGTATCTCCAGGAGAACGTTACGGATTTGTTTATGAGATCAATTATTTACGATGCATTCATTGCGATCTTTGTGTTGAAGCTTGCCCAACAGGAGCTATTACAGAAAGCAAGATGTTTGAATTCTCATTTACAAATCGGAATGATGCGATTTACACAAGAGAAGAACTTTTAGTCGATTCGGAATCTGGAAAACCCAAGCAGTTGCCATGGGAAGATTGGCGTGAAGGCGAAGATCTTAATACTTCAGGGTGGTTACGGGCGACCTCCCCAAATGGAGATGCTTCTTATGAAGGTCAAATCGCTTGGTCAGGTGACTTGGGCTATGGAATTCGTAAAGCTGAGATAGGTCAAAGTGACACTGAAACTCTAGAAGAGGAACAGTAATGGAAACGGTTGTCTTTTTGATAAGTGCAGCTGTTATTTTAAGTGGCGCATTGGGAGTTATTTTTTCTAAGAACCCTGTCCATTCAGCTTTATTCATGGTTCAAACGTTATTTGGAGTAGCTGTCTTGTTTGTCCTTTTAGAAGCGACATTTCTTGCAGCAATACAAGTAATTGTTTATGCCGGAGCAATAGTAATACTTTTTGTTTTTGTAATTACCTTGTTAGGAGTCGATAGAGCAGAAGATTTAAAAGTCGAACCAATTTCCGGTCAAAGACCTCTAGCAGTTGTTTTGGGAGCTTCGATTTTTGGAATTATTTTGACAGTCTTGATAGTTGCTGTCGGAGGTCCAACAGGGGAACAAGTAGCAAACACTCCCATCGGGGATGCATCCGATAACACAAAAATTTTAGGAGAAGCATTATTTTCTACACACGTTTTTTCCGTAGAACTAACTGCTCTCTTGTTGACAGTTGCTGTCGTGGGAGCAGTTGTTCTTTCAACCCGTCCGACAAAACCGCTTATATCAACTTTAGATAAACAGCAGAATGACAACTTAGAAGATGAGTTAGAAGAAAAAGGTGAAGAATGAGCATCACGACCACCTGGTATCTGCTTCTAGCAGCAATTCTTTTCTCAATTGGCACTACAGGTCTTTTAGTAAGACGTAACCCGTTAATCATGTTTATGTGCATTGAATTAATGTTAAATGCGGTCAATATCACATTTGTGAGTATTGGTTCCCATCTAAATGACTTGGGAGGTCAACTTGCCGTATTTTTCGTTTTAGTCGTTGCTGCAGCGGAAGTAGTTATCGGTTTGGCACTAGTAGTTGCAATTATGCGAAGACGCTCTAGGACTAATGCTGACGATCTAAAGATTTTAGGCGGATAAAAATGGTAGATCTGGTTTGGCTTATTCCTACTTTTCCTCTCCTAGGTTTTTTGACTCTTATTTGTTTAGGGAAATCAGTAAGAGAACCGATTGCAGGATGGTTAGCAACGACCGCCATGGCAGGTTCTTTTTTATCAGTCTTGCTTGTTTTCATTGGAATGCTTTTAGAAAAAAATGAAAATAGACAAACAGTTTTTACTCTTTTTGATTGGATACCAGCTGGAGATTTTAAAGTCGATATAGGTTTTTTAGCTGACCCCTTATCAATTACTATGTGCTTATTTATTACCGGAGTAGGTACTTTAATTCATCTTTACTCAATTGGGTACATGCATGGTGATTCAGATTTCAATCGTTTTTTCACGTATTTGAATTTGTTTGCATTCTCAATGCTGGTACTTGTATTAGGCGACAATCTTCTGCTGACTTTTCTTGGCTGGGAAGGCGTTGGAGCTTGCTCCTATCTCTTAATTTCTTTTTGGTTCAGGGATCGAGCAAATGCAACCGCCGGAAAGAAAGCATTTATAACCAATCGAGTTGGCGACTGGGGTTTTATGGTCGCAATGTTTCTTATTTTCTTCAATTTCGGTTCTCTCCAATATCTAGAAATATTTAACATATTAGAATCCAATCAAATAGCTAAAACTACTACTACGTTTATAGTTTTAATGCTTTTTGTTGGTGCCATGGGGAAATCGGCACAATTCCCTCTATACCTATGGTTGCCTGACGCAATGGCTGGTCCAACCCCTGTTTCAGCATTAATCCATGCCGCGACCATGGTCACTTCCGGTGTTTACTTATTAATTAGAGTCAACCCAATCATGGTAGAAGCTTCCACATGGTCGACCGGATTGATTGCCTGGGTCGGAGTCGGAACAGCTTTATTTGCGGCTTCAATAGCTGTCGCTCAAACAGATATAAAAAAAGTTCTTGCATATTCAACCGTAAGCCAGCTGGGATACATGGTTTTAGCAGTTGGATGTGGGGCTTACACAGCAGCAATTTTTCATATGATCACACATGCTTTTTTTAAGGCTCTACTTTTTCTTGGTGCAGGATCAGTAATCCACGGAATGGATGGCGAACAGGACCTTCGTCGCTATGGCGGCCTCCGTTCCTTGATGCCAATCACAGCTGGAACTTTTATCATTGGATGGTTAGCAATCGCCGGTGTTCCTCCATTCTCAGGTTTTTGGTCGAAGGATGAAATTCTTGCTTTCGCATGGAATAAGAGTCCATTACTTTGGATTGTCGGGATAGTGACTGCGCTTTTGACCGCTTTTTATATGACTCGTCAAGTTGTTCTCACATTTTTCGGCAAACCCCGATATTTAGATGCTGGTGATGCTGGTGATGCTGGTGATGCTGGTGATGCTGGTGATGCTGGTGATGAGATTAAACCGCATGAGTCACCTTGGACTATGACTTTACCGCTTGTAGCTTTGGCAGTTCTTTCAGTAGTTGGAGGTTTAATCCAATTACCATTTTCATCTTCAACTAAATGGTTAGAGCATTGGTTGGAACCAGCAACGTTCCACAATGAGACGCATTTACATCTTTCGAGTTCTACTTTATGGGTACTGGCACTTTTAGCTTTAGTCTCTGTAGTCGCAGGAATTGGCATAGGACTTACCACTTATCTTAAAGAAAAAATTGATAAGCAAATCTTTGAAAAACCTATCTTACATAATGCCTGGAATTTCGATTCCACAGTTTCAAGATTTATGGGAGGACCTGGGTCTAAAGCATTCGCGGCAGTAGCGAGATTCGACAAGCAAGTAATAGATGGTGCTGTTGATGGGACAGGTCAAATTGTTAAAAAGACTGCCTCAATACTTCGACGTACACAGAATGGTTTGGTTAGAACTTATGCACTAGGTATAGGAATTGGAGCTATTGGTTTACTTATTTGGTTCTTAACGAGGACAACAATATGAATCTCATAGTAGCGGCCTCCTCTTCAGCAACTTTTCCAGTTCTTCCTTCTTTGCTAATTGTGCCTACCGCCGGTGCCTTAGTTGTAGCTTTCTTACCTCGCGCTAGAAAAGATTTAACAAAATTAGTTGCACTAATATTTTCAACAATTACATGTGCTTTATCGCTTTGGTTACTTAGTGATTTCGAATACGAAAACCACTCAGATATGTTCCAATTTGTTTCTCGACAATCTTGGATTAGTGATTTCGGAATTTCTTGGTCATTTGGAGTAGATGGAATTTCACTATTTTTAATAGTTTTAACCGGTATTTTATTCCCAATTGCCTTCCTTGCAGTAGACCCTGAACACAATGACCGCTCATATTTTGCTTGGATGCTTTTATTAGAAGCTGGAGTCATGGGAGTTTTCTGTTCACTAGATTTAATCCTATTTTTCCTTTGCTTCGAAGTTGTTCTCGTTCCCATGTATTTCTTGATTAGCCGATGGGGTCACGGCAATCGCTCTTATGCAGCAACAAAATTTTTCTTGTTCACGATGGCTGGTTCTGCACTAATGCTGGTTGGAATCATTACAGTTGCGTTTTTACATGCGGATAATGTAGGAGGTTCTGTCACTTTCGATCTAGTTGAGATTGCTGAATCGCAAAGTATCACTCAAGGAGCAGCGCGTTGGATATTCTTAACTTTTGCTCTTGCCTTCGCTGTCAAGATTCCTATTTTCCCTCTACATACATGGTTACCAGACGCTCATACTGAAGCTCCAACAGCAGGTTCAGTAATTCTCGCTGGCGTCCTCTTAAAGCTTGGAACTTACGGTTTAATAAGGTTCGGTTTATATTTGTTCCCAGAAGCTTCTCACTTCTTCGCACCGGTTTTTCTAACCTTAGGAGTAGTCGGAATTATCTATGGCGCAGTGGTGGCGGCTATGCAGAAAGACCTTAAGAGACTGGTTGCTTATTCATCGATCGCTCATCTTGGTTTCATTGTTTTGGGCACGTTCGCTTTAAACACTGAAGCTATTGTGGGCAGCGTCCTCCAGATGGTAAATCATGGCATTTCAACCGGTGCATTGTTTCTATTAGTCGGAATGATTTATGAACGCCGACACACAAGGCAAATAGATGAGCTTGGAGGGTTGCAACATTCCGCACCTCTTATGGCAGGTTTCTTTACTGTGGTAATGCTTTCTTCAATAGGACTTCCTGGTCTTAATGGTTTTGTAGGAGAGTTCCTAATTTTATTAGGAACGTTTACGGCTCATAGGTGGTGGGCAGTTGTAGCTACATTAGGCGTTGTTTTGGCAGCTCTATATTTACTATGGGCTTATCAGCGTGTTTTCCACGGTCCGGCAGAAAAAGAAAATGCAGAAATGACTGACCTTAAAACACGAGAAACTCTTGTTTTGCTTCCGTTGTTGGCTCTAATAGTTTTTTTAGGTGTTTACCCGAAACCAGTAATAAACAGAATGGAAAACTCTGTAAAAACTTTGGTAGTACATATTGAAAAACACGTTTCAGGTTTCGAAGAGCCCGTAAACCGGCACTCCTTAGGAGAAATTAAAATAGATACACAAAAATCAGAAGAGGGACATTAATAATGTTTTTTGCTTCTAATTCTGTTCCCACTCCTGAAATTGTATGGTGGGCTTTACTACCGGTAATTGTTCTTGCAGTATCCGGAGTATTGCTCCTAACAATTTCTTCTTTATTAAAGAAAGAAATCAGTTGGTTAGCACCTGGTATCAGTTTGACAGCTGGAATTTTTGTCTTACTTTCATCAATCCCTATGTGGAACCGAATTCAAAATGATGGACCGATCTCATTTTTAAACAATTCTGTGGGAACAGACAGTTCTACTATTTTTCTGACTTCATTAATAGCTATCGCATTAATTTCAACTTCTATTCTTGCTCGTCCATATTTGAGTAGAGAAGGTATTCCTGATTTAGAATTTTATGTTCTTCTTTTACTCTCAGCTGCAGGTGGCGTAGTGATGGCGGGCGCAAACGATCTAATTGTTTTATTCCTAGGAATAGAAATTCTTTCTATAGCTGTCTATGTTCTTGTCGCTCTCCATTTAAGAAAAATTGAATCTCAAGAAGCCTCTATCAAATATTTTTTATTGGGAGCGTTTTCTTCCGCTTTTTTACTTTATGGAATTGCCTTGGTTTATGGCGCTGTTGGAACTACGAACCTCGTCGAAATCAGAAACTTTCTAGCCACTTCACTTTTGATCGAAGATGGAATGTTGATGATCGGTTTTGCTTTAATGCTGGTTGGTTTGGGTTTCAAAGTAGCTGTGTTTCCCTTTCACGCATGGACTCCCGATGCTTACCAAGGTGCCCCAACACCTGTTGTTATTTGGATGGCTGCCGGTGTTAAAGTCGCAGGATTTGCTGCAATATTAAGGGTTTTCCCTTTGACATTCGCATCTTACGTCAATGATTGGCAAATCCCTTTAGCCGTGCTTTCGGGTTTAAGTGTTGTGTTTGGTTCTGTGGTTGCAGTAGTCCAAACGAATGTAAAAAGAATGCTTGCTTACTCTTCAATAGCTCATGCAGGGTTTATTCTTATCGGAGTTCAATCATCAAATATGGATGGGACATCTGCTGTGCTGTTTTATTTGGGGGTCTACACATTTCTTGCTTCAGGAAGTTTTGCTATAGCAACAGTCGTAGGCGGCGAAGGTGATTCAAATCACGACCTAGATGCATATAAAGGATTAGCAAAACGTAAGCCAGCTTTGGCTGCCCTATTCACAATCTTATTATTAGGCCAAGCAGGAATTCCTTTCACGGGAGGTTTTATAGCAAAACTCGGAGTTATCTCATCAGCGGTTGATACTAAGTATTATTTTCTTGCAGGCGTAGCGATGCTGTCAGCAGCTATAGCTGCTTATGTATATCTTCGAATACTTATGGCAATGTATTCTGATAATAATGAAGGAAAAATTGAAGATATCCATGTTTCAAAAGGAGTCTGGGTAGTCACCTCTCTGTCTTCTATTGTCGTTATAGTTACAGGTTTTATTCCTGGGCCGTTCGTAGAAATAACCAGAGACGCAGTTCCAATTTTGGTAGGTGGTTAGGTGATAATGAAATACTTCATTCAGGCCTTCCAAACGCCTCCGAAAGCCATAAATTACGGTAACCTTCGTCAGGTACGCAGCTTTGGCTTTGCTTATTTATCAAAGGGAAACCGGTCTTAAAACGATGTCTGAATTTCTTCGCAACTGGCTTACAGTTTTAATCTTTGGAGGTGTAGGGATTCTTCTTGTATCCGTTTTTTTAGGGTTGGGAAGTTTGCTTAGACCCAGTCGAGACACACCCCAGAAAAGAATTAATTATGAATCAGGTGTTGATCCGCAAGGTGACATGTGGAGCCAAGCGAATATTAGATATTACGTTTTCGCTTTGATGTTTGTTCTATTTGATGTTGAGGCCGTATTTATTTTTCCATGGGCTGCTCGTCTCGAGGTGTACGGTCTTTTTGGTTTAGTCGAAATGTTTATTTTTATCTTTATCTTGGCTTTGGGGCTTCTCTACGCCTGGAGAAAGCGATTACTACGATGGGTTTAGTAGAAAATGGCAAATTGCCAGGTCCTTTGACCACGTTATTGAATATAAGTCGAAAATATTCGCTTTGGGTATATCAATGGGGACTTGCGTGTTGTGCAATAGAAATGGGCGCTGCCTTTGCTTCTCCTCGCTATGACGTTATGAGATTAGGTGTTATTCCTTTTCCTGCAAGCCCGCGTCAAGCTGATTTAGTTGTCATATCTGGGACAGTTACAGACAAGATGGCTCCCGCTGTAAGGCGACTTTATGAACAAATGCCTGAACCGAAATATGTAATTTCTATGGGGTCTTGCGCAAATTGTGGAGGGCCTTATTGGGATAGTTATTCGGTTACTAAAGGTGTTGATCAGATAATACCCGTGGATGTCTATGTCCCCGGCTGTCCGCCTAGACCGGAAGCATTACTAGAAGGAATTGTTTTATTGCAAGAGCGAATAGCTTCAGAAGATATGACTGATCGATGGAATCGAGATCCAATTGTCGTCACCTGATACTAACGCAGAAGAAATTGTTGAAGAGTCAACAGAGCCTCAAGAGGAACTCATTGTTGACGATAAGCGTGAAGCCTTTGTCGACAGCATCACGCAAGATTTGGGTAGTAGTTTTATTGATTCTCACATAGACCCCGAGATTGATGTGTGGATAAGAGTAACTCAAGAAGCTTGGTCAGAAACCGCAAAGATTCTTTTTGAGAAACATGGAATGAACTTCTTTAATTTCCTCTCTGCAATTGATTGGAAGCCCTCACCATTTGGTCGAGAGATGGATGCGGCTATAGATAATCTTGATGATGAAGTGACTGTTGAAACTGAAATGGAATGGGGTGTAGCAGGCGGGGAAAAGCGTTTTCAAATGCTTGCTCGCGTTCATAACCCTGCTACAGATATGGGGGTCAATGTAAAGGCTGACTTAGAAGGTGATTTTCCAGAAGTTGATACATGGACTCTTGTGTATCCAGGTGCTAATTGGCACGAACGAGAAGTAATGGAAATGTTTGGAATTTCGTTTAAAAATCATCCGAATATGGTGAATCTTTACTTGCCGACTGAATTTGAAGGTCATCCACTTCGAAAGGACTTTCCTTTACTTTCCAGAAGGGCTAAACCTTGGCCTGGAATTGTTGACGTAGAGCTTATGCCTGGAGAGAGTGATGACGAGACCGAAGAATCAGGAGAAGAAACCTGATGAATACTGAAGCTTCAGCCCAGCAGCTTTCTTATATAGAAAATCAAGCAAGCGATGCAAGAGTCAATATTGAACTTGAAACAGAAGGTATGACCCTCAATCTAGGACCTCAGCATCCAGCTACGCACGGGACTTTACGAATAATTGTTCGTTTAGACGGTGAACAAGTTGTGTCCGCAGAACCTGTGATGGGTTACATGCATCGTGGGTATGAGAAACTTACAGAGGTTAGAACCTATCCGCAGGTAACAACTCTGGTAAACAGAATTGATTGGCTGGGGAGTTTTGCCAATGAGGTGCCGTTCATCCTTGCAGCCGAAAGGCTTATGGAGGTGGAAGCTCCAGCAAGGGCACAATGGATAAGAACTGCTCTATTCGAACTATCCCGAATAGCGAATGTTGTTTTGTTCTTAGGTGATATGGCAGTTCAGCTAGGAGCAACAACCCCCGTCTTTTATGCATTTCGAGACAGGGAATTTGTTTTAAATCAAATCGAATCAGTGACTGGTGGGCGATTTCATCCAAATTTTGATCGGATAGGTGGAGTAAAAGACGATTTACCAAAAGGTTGGATACAAGAAACTAAAGATGTGCTTGTTCGTATTAATTCTTTTTGCGAAGAGATGGAGGATCTTGTAGTCGGGAATGAAATTTTTCAAACCAGAACTAGAGGAATTGGAATAATTCCAGCTGATACAGGTCTTGCTTACGGGCTTTCTGGAGCAAATATTCGATCGAGTGGAGTTGATTGGGATTTGAGGAGAGATGGGGGAGTGGGCCTGATTCACGATCAGCTTGATTGGAAAGTTTGGACACATCCCGATGGAGATTCATTTGCGCGATATTGGGTACGTCTGCAGGAAGTCAGGGAGTCCTGCAAAATGGTGGGTCAAATTCTTGACGGAATACCCTCAGGCCCAATAATGGCTAAAGTACCAAGAATCATAAAAGTTCCTCCTGGCGAAGCTTATGTAGAAACAGAGAACCCTCTTGGAATAATGGGTTATTACATTATTTCTAAGGGTGATTTGGTTCCTTACAGAGTGAAAATACGTTCAGCTTCGTTTAATAATGTTTCAATTACGCCATGGGTTTTGAAAGGTGTTTACGTCCCTGATGTGATTTCTATTTTGGCGAGTTTGTATTTCATTTTAGGAGATATTGACCGATGACAGTTTTTAATTTAGCTATTGAATTGGCTTACTGGCAGCAAACTGTAATTAGATCAATCCTGGGTTTGGTAGCAGTACTTCTTCCTGCGGGAACTCTTGTTTATCTTTATTTATTCAAGATGATGAGTTTTATGCAAAGTCGATTGGGACCGATGGAAGCCGGTCCTTATGGTTCATTACAGCTTTTAGCAGAAGTTGGAAAATTTCTCCAGAAAGAAGATTTGTTTCCAAGAGCTGCAGACAGAGTAGTTTTCAAAGCAGCCCCATTTGTGGTTTTAGCTTCGACCTTTTTACTAGTTTTAGTCCTACCAGCAGGTCCAGATGCTTGGTTCATAAATATTGATACTGGAGTATTTTTAGCCTTAGCTGTGTCTTCAATCTCGGTAATAGGAATTCTCATGGCGGGTTGGGGCTCCGCCAGTAAATACTCACTAATCGGTGGGTTGCGAGCAGCAGGACAACTTGTTGCATACGAGTTACCTCTTGTTTTAGCCGTAATGGGTGTTGTAATCCAAGCAGGTACTTTGAACGTTCAAGAAATTGTTCTAGCTCAAGCAAATGGTGAAATTTTTGGTTGGGGAGGGATAGGTAATCCTTTTCTAATTACACAGTTCTTAGGTTTTGTGATTTTTCTTATAGCAATTCAAGCTGAACTAACTCAACCACCTTTTGACATGCCAGTTGCCGAATCAGAGATTGTTACTGGTTACTTAACTGAATACACAGGAATGAGATTTTTGCTTTTCTTTATAGGAGAGTTTGCCACCGCTGGAATTTTCTCAGCGTTAGCCGCAACATTTTTTCTTGGCGGCTGGTATTTACCTGGGTTAGATCCGACGAGTAATCTTTTCAACCTTATTGGACCTTTGGTTTTGGTAGGAAAAATGTTGCTGGTTTCATTCCTTATTTTCTGGTTCCGCTTTACGTATCCCAGATTTCGTGAGGATCAATTGCAACAACTTGCTTGGAAAGTACTAGTGCCTCTCTCTTTGGTAAATATTGTTGCTACTGGTGTATTGAAGGTGGCTTTCTAATGGGTATTTCGATAAAAGTTCCGGGTTTGATCAAAGGTTTAGGCGTTACTTTTAAGACTTTAGTTAGAACCTTAACTAAAGGTTCACACACCGTTCAATATCCTCGGGTAAAGGAGGCACCGACTCTTCGAGCTAGGGGAGTGATTGCACTACACGAAGAGAATTGCACTGCATGTATGCTTTGTGCCCGTGAATGCCCTGATTGGTGCATCTACATTGAAGGACATAAATACAAAGCTCCACCTAGAAGACCTGGTGGTAAACCTCGGCAGAAAAATGCTTTGGATCGTTTCGACATTGACTTTGCGCTTTGTATGTATTGTGGTATTTGCGTTGAAGTTTGTCCTTTTGAAGCTCTTTTTTGGTCACCAGAATTTGAATTTTCCGAACCTAAATTGGCCGACTTGCTTCATGACAAAGATCAACTATCAAAGTGGATGGAAACTGTGCCCGAATTTGAAGAATATGAAGATGGTAGTGAGGCTAAACAGTTAAAGGTTCCACGTTAATGACTGGTTTCTTTTTATCTCAGATTCAAGGGTTGGATCCACTAACAAGTGATGAGGTTTTAGTGGCTCAAAATGTTTTTTTTGCACTTATTGCTTTAGTAATGATCCTCGCAGCGTTGAAAATGGTTACAACGGAAAACATTGTTCATGCCGCTCTTTATCTGGTGATTGTTCTAGCAGGCGCAGCAGGAATGTTCATACTCCTTGGGGCTGAATTTGTTGCAGTTACTCAAATTCTTGTTTATATAGGTGCGATAATTGTTCTTTTCCTTTTTGGAATAATGCTAACAAAAGGTTCATTTGGGACAGAAGAGGGAGAGTTAAGGGAACGAAATCGAATGGCTGTTTTAGTAGCAGTCTTAATAGTTGCAGTTACTTCAGGATCGTTCATAGATAGTTTTCGAGATGCGGAATTAAATCGCCAGGCTCCGAGCACTACAGCTGATATAGGAGATTCTATTTTTGGTCAGTTTATTATTCCATTTGAAGCGATTTCAGTTTTGTTGCTTGCAGCTTTAATTGGGTCAGTTGTTATAGCGAGAAGGGATCAGTAATGCTACTAAATCAGTTTCTGATTCTTTCTGCAGTGCTCTTTTCCATTGGAGTTTATGGAGTATTGACAAGACGCAATGGTGTCATGGTTTTAATGTCAATAGAACTGATTCTTAACTCAGTAAATATAAATCTTGTTGCTTTTGCCGCTTTCAGAGAAGCTATTCCGGGAGAGGTATTTGCACTTTTTGTAATTGCAGTGGCAGCAGCTGAAGTAGGTGTAGGGCTAGCTATGGTTTTATTGCTTTATCGCAATCGTCGTAATATAGACCTTGCCGGAATTGATTCGATGAAGGGCTAATGTGATGATTGACTTATTAGCAGCTACGACCTCGTCTGTAACTTCAATTCCGTTAGGAATAACTAAAGAAGGAAATTGGTTTTTACAGAATGCATGGCTTATACCGCTTATACCGGCTCTGTCATTTGTTGGAATACTTTTTTTTGGGAAACGTTTACCTCGTGGAGGTTCGGAGCTTGGGATAGCTGCTTTGTTGATTGTATTTCTTCTATCAATATGTACCGGGTTCGCTTGGATGGACCATCGCGATAATTTTCACGGTGAAGAAATAAGTCAGACTCTTATAAGCAGTGAGCATGGTGAGCATGGTGAGCATGGTGAGCATGGTGAGCATGGTGAGCCATCTCTAGCTGTGGTCAATACAGCAACTTGGTTTATAACAGGAGGCGTTGAATTTTCTGTCGGAACTCTTGTCGATGGTCCCGCAGTGATGATGTTATTTGTAGTTACTTTGGTTTCTTTATTAGTTCATATTTATTCGACAGATTATGTGGCTGGTGATCGAAGGTTCACACACTTTTTTGCCTTTCTTTCCCTTTTCAGTTCTTCGATGCTTCTACTTGTAATTTCTGAAAACACACTGCAGCTTCTGGTCTCATGGGAACTTGTAGGCTTATGCTCTTTTGCATTGATCGGTCACTGGTGGGAAGAAAAAGACAATTCAAACGCTGCATTAAAAGCGTTTTTAACTAACCGCGTTGGGGATATGGGCTTATTAATCGGGGTAACAATCCTATTCTTTGCTTCGGGGGAAATGATTCCAGACTCCTTCGGGTCTTTTTCTATAGTTACGACTAACGCGTTGGCTTCATCAGGTCTGCTTTCACACAGCACTTTATTAATAGCTGCTTGCTGTCTTATGGCTGCAGTTATGTCGAAATCTGGACAGTTTTTCTTGCATACCTGGCTACCTGATGCGATGGCAGGACCTACACCTGTATCAGCACTTATTCATGCAGCGACCATGGTTGTAGCTGGAGTCTTTATGATCGCTCGTCTTTATGGTGTTTTCTTTGAAGGATTTTCCATAGGAGGAAGTTCGATAAATTTAATGGCTCTTATCGGAGGGTTTACAACACTTGTGGGAGCATGTTTAGCTTTTGTTCAAAGAGACATCAAAAAAGTTCTTGCATATTCAACAATTTCACAACTTGGCTACATGGTCATGGCATTAGGTGTAGGAGCTTGGACTGCAGCAATGTTCCACCTTTTCACCCATGCTTTCTTTAAGGCTTGCCTATTTTTAGGTTCCGGATCTGTTGCACATTCAGTTCATAGTTTTGACATGAAATCAGATATGGGTGGGCTAAGGAAAGTAATGCCGCAAACCTTTCGAACTTTCATAATCGGTTCTATTGCTCTAGCGGGTCTTCCACCTTTCGCTGGATTTTGGTCTAAAGACGAAATACTCGCCGGAACGGGGGGTTGGGGAATTTTAGGAGGCACAAATGGCAATGGCTCCTATACGTTCATGTTGATAATGGGAATGATTACAGCTGCTCTGACAGCTGCTTATATGACAAGATGCGTTTATTTAACATTTTTTGGCGAATTTAGGGGCCATGGCCATCCACATGAATCTGGCCCAAGAATTACTATTCCGCTTTGGATTTTGGCGGTATTAGCAATTTTTGCTGGATTCCTGAATTTGCCTAAGGGATTTCAACTTGTTCCCAAATCACTGCAGGAAAGATTCGGCCATTATGTGGAACCTGTAGCTGGGTATTTCCCGGAAATTGCACATGCTACCCCGAGCTGGTCGCTAGCAATAGTTTCGACAATTGTTGTAATAGCTGGGATTTCACTTGCATGGAATTACTATTTCGTAAAAGTAGAAAAAGCCTCAAAAGAGAGTGGTAAAAGTCTGACAGAGTTACCAGATGGGCTTACCACACGGTTGACCTTAGCGAGAATGGGTCACACACTTCTAGTTAACAAATACTACTTAGATCATTTATACACCGGAATTATTACCAGAGCCGTTAAAGAACCGATAGCAGAGTTGGCCTATCGGTCTAACCAAGAAATCTTAGATCGCACTGTCGACACTTTTGGTCGAACTGCAGTAAAAATTGGTCAACTTAATTATGAAAAAATAGATCAAAACCTTGTTGATGGTTTTGTCAATGCTTCTGGTCGTATTTCATCGGATAGCGGTGAAGAACTTCGCAAAATTCAATCCGGAAAAGTTCAGAGCTATGCAGCCATTTTGTTTGCTGCTGCGACGATTCTAGCCGGTTTACTAATAGTCATTGTGTAGGAGATATTAAACATGGATAACTTGCTTGATAGTTGGGGCCTTACCGTGGCCACTTTCTCACCCCTTGTAGGTGCGTTAGTTATGTTTCTAATTCCAAAAGAAAAAGAATACGAGCATAAAATCATTGCTCTTATAACTTCTCTTTGGGTTGCCTTTGTGGGGTTAATGCTCCTCATATGGTTTGATCTTGATGCCACAGAAAAGCTTCAATATGTTGTAGACAAAAGTTGGATAGATGCGATTCATAGTCGTTACGTTGTAGGACTTGATGGAATTTCTTTACCTTTGTTGTTGCTCACAGTTCTCATAGTCCCACTTTGTATTGTTTACAGTTGGAACCATTTTCCTGATCCCAAAAATCCGAAAACATTTTTAATACTGATTCTTGTTTTGGAGACAGGCATGATAGGCACTTTCGTCGCGCAGGACATGGTTCTTTTCTTTGTTTTCTTCGAGGTCGTTTTACTACCAATGTTCTTTATGATCGCTGTTTGGGGAGGGCCAAACAGAAAATATGCTTCCTTAAAATTCTTTTTGTACACCCTTTTTGGATCAGCACTGATGCTTGTCAGTTTCCTCTCTCTCTTTTTCTTGACAGGAGCAGAGTCATTTGTTTTCAGTGAAATTGCTGACAACGTTGTTGCTAATGCTGTTTCTCGAACGGCACAGCTTTGGATATTTGGTGGAATGTTTCTTGGTTTTGGAATTAAAGTTCCCATGTTCCCATTCCATACTTGGTTGCCTGATGCTCACACGGAGGCACCGACTGTTGGATCTGTAATACTTGCTGCTGTATTGCTGAAACTTGGAACTTATGGATTTGTGAGAATAGCAATTCCTCTACTTCCCGATGCAGCAGTTGAATGGGCCCCATGGATAGGACTATTGGCTGTAATAGGAATAATTTACGGAGCATTCTGTTGTTTGGCGCAAACAGATATGAAACGATTAATTGCCTTCTCTTCAGTCGCTCATATGGGATTCGTAATGCTTGGAATTTCGACTCTTACGGATTTCGGAATTAATGCCGCCATTATGGGCATGGTTGCCCATGGCCTTATAACAGGGATGCTTTTCTTTTTAGCAGGATCGATGAAAGAGCGTTATCACACTTTAGAAATTAAGAGACTAGGTGGCCTGCTCGTACAAGCACCCAAAATGGGTTGGGTTTTAGGATTTTGTGCGATGGCATCTTTAGGATTGCCAGGACTCGCAGGGTTCTGGGGAGAATTTCCGGCAATACTTTCTGCATATAATCCTGCTAACGGTTTGCCAGTAGAAATCTTTAGAACATTTATGGTGATAGCAGCATTAGGAACAGTTCTTGCTGCCGGTTATTTATTATGGTTACTTCAGAGATCAGCATTTGGCACTCCAAAAGAAGAATTTGCGGAAGATCCCAATATCCATGATGCCACAAAAACAGAATGGGTTGCATGGGCTCCTCTTCTTGCTTTGATATTGGCGATAGGTATTTACCCAAATCTTGTTTTCAGAGCTACAGATGCAGCAGTAGATGCATCTTTGACACCTTGTCTGACCATTGATGTAGATGAATTAACTCATGAAGAAATCGAGTCAGTTCATTGTTCTGAAGTTTATGGTTTAGGCAATCATGACTCTGATCATCACACGGCATCGAAGGGTTAGAAGTGTCGACCAATCTTATGATCGTAGCGTTTGAACGTCCTGCAATTGACTGGCACGCTGTAGCTCCTGAAATAGTCCTACTCTCTGTCGGCGTTCTTATAACACTTTTAGACATTTTATTTTTGGAAAAGGCACGCCCTTATATGGCTGCTTTATCTGGTTTAGGAATTCTTGCCACAGCAATACCTCTATTAACTCTTGGTATTGATGGAACCGAGAGGGTGCTTTTCGATGGCGCTTATGTGGTTGACAATTTTTCATTAGTGCTAAAAGCTATTTTTCTTTTAGCAGGATATGTAGTGATTCTTTTATCAACTAACTACATAGTTGATGGAGATTATTGGGAGAGTGAATACTACGGCCTTCTTTTGGCTTCCTTGATGGGAATGATAATGATGGCTTCGTCTAGAGACTTGATATCAGTTTTTGTAGCTTTAGAACTACTTTCGATTCCTGCGTATTTAATGGTTGCGTGGAGGAAGCGTGATCCTAAATCTAATGAAGCTGGTCTGAAGTATTATCTTATGGGTGTTTTTGCATCGGCAGTAATGCTTTACGGGATGTCGCTTTTGTTTGGAGTTAGTGGAACGACAGTGTTAAGTGAGATTGCTGATTCTATTGATGCTGGAAATGGTTCTAGTTCTGTAATGACATTAGGAATTGTTTTTGTAGTAGCTGGCTTTGCATTTAAAGTTTCCGCTGTTCCATTTCACACTTGGGCACCTGATGTCTACGAAGGGGCTCCGACACCCGTAACAGCTTTTCTTTCGGTTGCCTCTAAAGCTGCAGGTTTTGTTGCTTTATTGGCTTTAATTTTTGTTGGTTTTTATGAACTTTCAAATATATGGGAACCGCTTATCTGGATACTCGCAGCACTCTCTATGACTGTAGGTAATTTGGTTGCATTACGACAAACAAACATAGTTCGTCTTATGGCTTACTCTGGTGTTGCTCAGACAGGGTTTATGATTGCTCCTTTAGCTGTAGCGGGGCATAGTTTAAGCACTGGTGACCAGGCTCTTTCTGCCATTGTTACTTACTTAGCTATTTATGCAGCCATGAACCTTGGTGCATTTGCAGTAATTATCACTTTGGCTAGACGCACTGGTAGTGCAGAAATTGATTCATTTTCGGGAGCTTTTCATTTTGCTCCCGGCCTGACAGTTGCTATGACAATTTTTTTATTTTCCCTTGCAGGTATACCTCCTCTGGGAGGATGGTTCGCCAAATTCGAAGTGTTTAGAGTTTTAGCAACTTCTGGAGAAACTTGGGGTTATTTGTTAGCTGTCGTCGCAGCCATTAATTCTGTTATAGCTCTTTTTTACTATGCGACCATTGCTCGTAAGATGTGGGCCGATGACCCTTCAGAAAAGGATTTAAACAACATTGAAGTAACACCCTCACTTGTATCTGCTTTGGCTATTTGCGTATTGGTTACCTTATTATTCGGAATTTTTCCTCAATTAGTAGCTCGTTTTACTGAAGTTAGCCTGTTGGCATTTGGTGTTTAAGACAACAAACGAGTGGCATGTTAGCTGTTGATTTAAAAAATCGAATCAAAAGATCTGGACCTCTTTCTTTTTCTGATTTTGTTGAATCATGTCTTTATGATTTGGATGACGGTTTTTATAGCAAAAGAGGAAGCGCGGGGCGGCGAGGGGACTTTTTAACAAGTCCTGAAGTCGGGCCTTTTTTTGGTTCTCTTATCGCAAACTGGTTGGATAAGACATGGTTGAAACTAAATAAACCTGAAAACTTTCAGGTAGTTGAGGTCGGGGCGGGCAGAGGGACTCTTGCTAGAGCAGTAATTGATGCTCAACCCTCTTGCCTTGAAAATGGTACTTACACCATGGTCGAACGTTCTCAGAAATTAAGAGGAGAGCAACCAGTTTCGGAAAAACTTATTTCGGCTGCTGATATGCCTGATGCTCCCTTAGTGGGTGTAGTCATTGCAAATGAGCTTTTAGATAATTTGCCATTTGATCTTTTAGAAGGAGATGGTGAATGTTGGAAAGAAGTACGTATAGGTCTTATGAATGATCAACTTGTTGAGACTTTAATTTGTGAGAGTAAAGAATCAGTTGGAATTCCAGCTTTTAAAGGGGCACGAATACCAATTCAAACTGAAGCTCATAACTGGGTTCAAAATGTATTAGACAGAATAGTTTTGGGATCGCTACTGGTAATTGATTATGGGTCTACAACTCAGGAAATGAGCCAAAGACATCAAGATTCTTGGCTTCGGACTTTTAAAAATCATGCAAGGGGCAATAATCCTCTTGATGATATTGGGAATCAAGATCTCACAGTCGAAGTGGCTATTGATCAAATGCCAGAAGGTGCTTCCTTATCCACGCAGAGAGACTTTCTCAAAAACCAAGGGATAGATAATTTGGTGGAGGAGGGACGCAAAATATGGAAAGAATTTTCTTCGGTTGGTGATTTAAAAGCCGTTAAAGCACGGAGCAGGATAATTGAAGCAGAAGCTCTTCTTGATCCTAAAGGTTTAGGGGGGTTTTTTGTTCTAGAGTGGAATTTGCCGCTGGTTGGTTAGACAACCAGAAACTGTAAAACCCTTTAACCCCACTAGGTAAGTAACCCCCAGACTTTGACTAAAATTACCTAATCAACCAAGGGAGAGATAATGAGCGAATCAACAATCGAAGAGTTTTACGTTGAGGATCGAACATTCCCACCTGATTCAGATTTTGTAAAAAAAGCATTACTTAATGATTCTTCTCACCATGAAGAAGCAGTTTTTGATTATGAAGCATTTTGGGCCAGACAGGCGAGGGAGTTGATTAGTTGGGACAAGGATTTTCATACAACGCTTGAATGGGAACTACCTTTCGCAAAATGGTTTATAGGCGGTCAACTTAATATTTCCTACAACTGTTTAGACCGTCACGTAGAAGCTGGTTACGGAGAACGTGTTGCTTATTATTGGGAAGGAGAGCCTGGCGACACTCGAAAAATTACATACCAAGATCTTCTTATAGAAGTTTCTAAATTCGCAAATGTCCTTAAAGGACTTGGTTTAAATAAGGGCGATCGAGTGGCTATATATATGCCAATGATTCCTGAACTTCCTGTGGCTATGCTTGCTTGCGCCAGAATCGGATTGGTTCATAGTGTTATATTCGGAGGTTTTTCACCTGATGCAATAATCGATAGATGTGAAGACGCTGAAGCGAGACTGATAATTACAGCAGATGCAGGTTATAGACGTGGGGTTCCATCTGCTCTAAAAACAAATGTTGATGCGGCATTAGAAAATGGTGCTCAAACCGTCGAGCACGTAGTAGTTGTTAACCGGTGTGATACAGAAATACAAATGATTGAAGGGCGTGACCACTGGTGGCATGAACTCGTTGAAAAAGTAGCCCCTGATTGCCCTGCCGAATCATTAGACAGTGAAGATCTTCTTTATTTGCTTTACACATCGGGTACAACTGCAAAACCCAAAGGCATTATGCATACAACTGCAGGATATTTAACTCAAGTCATGTACACGCATCGATATACCTTCGATTTAAATCGCGAGGAGGATATTTATTGGTGTGCAGCAGACATCGGATGGGTTACCGGACATAGTTATATCGTTTACGGCCCTTTAGCCAATGGTTGCACATCAGTGATATACGAAGGCACACCGGATACTCCTCGTTCCGATTTTCGTTCAGACGATTCATCAGAATGGCCTAAAGATCGATTATGGGACATTATTGAACGCTATGGAGTTACCCAGTTATATACCGCTCCGACAGCTATAAGGACTTTTATGAAGTGGGGTGCACAAGAACCTGCTTCGCATGATTTGTCCTCTTTGCGTGTTTTAGGAACAGTAGGGGAGCCGATAAACCCAGAAGCATGGATGTGGTATCACGAAAATATTGGAGGAGAAAAATGTCCGATTGTTGATACGTGGTGGCAAACGGAAACCGGAGGTCACATGATTACACCACTTCCAGGTTTGACTACAACTAAGCCAGGATCTGCTTGTCAGCCAATACCCGGAGTATTTGCCGAAGTAGTCGATGATGATGGAATGAAAATTAAACAAGGAGGAGGGTATCTGACTATTACACGACCTTGGCCCGGAATGTTGAGAGGTATTTGGGGTGACCCTGAGAGATATCAAGACACTTACTGGTCACGTTTTGAAGGAAAGTATTTTGCCGGTGATGGAGCGAAATTAGATAAAGATGGTTATTTGTGGCTGCTGGGAAGAGTCGATGATGTTATGAACGTTTCAGGTCATCGCATCTCAACAGCAGAAGTTGAATCAGCTTTAGTGGATCACCCTTCAGTAGCTGAAGCGGCAGTAGTTGGAGTTGCAGATTCCACTACTGGGCAGGCAATTGTTGGATACGTGATTTTGAGAGGTACTTTTGAACCTTCAGACATACTTGGAGAAGAGATACGTTCTCATGTCGCAACCAAGTTAGGTCCAATTGCTAGGCCCAAAACAGTTGTTTTAGTTCCTGATCTACCTAAAACAAGAAGCGGAAAAATAATGAGACGACTTTTACGAGATGTTGCTGAAGGGAGAGATTTGGGTGATACGACTACTTTGGCTGATTCAGGGGTTGTTGAAGAGATTAGAACTAGAGCAGCTGAATCTCCAGAGGAAGACTAATAACGTTTAATGATAATTTATAGGAACACAGAACCTGCTTCTGGCTTTGTTCTAGTGGTTGATATAGATGGTGTGATAGCTGATGCATCGGCTCACCAACACTTTTTAAACGGTGCGGATCAAAAATGGGAAGAATTCTTTGAAGCTGCTCTAGATAGTAAGGTCTTCAGAGAAGGTCGGGAACTTGTGAAAAGCCTTGCAGTATCTAAACCTATTTTCTTAATGACAGCGCGGCCCTCTTATCTTCTCGAAAAAACTGTTTTTTGGTTGAATCAAAACAAAATTTCTTGGGATGCTCTTTTGATGAGAGAAGAAAAAGATGACCGTAGTTCCCCAGAAGTCAAGTTAGATTTATTAAGCGATTTAATTGAAAGTGGATATAAACCTAAACTTGCTCTCGATGATGATCCAAGAAATCTTTTAATGTTTTGGGAACAGAAAGTTCCTTCTATTTATGTTCATTCAGGATATTACGAAGTAAACAAATTTTAGATATTGTTACATTCCCCAGAAAAACGAGGTAAATAATGATAAATACTGCAAAGACTTTTAGTTTGTTAGCACTTTTAGGTGGTCTCTTTATTGTTATAGGGGGTGCAATTGGTGGTTCTAGCGGACTTATTTTGGGTCTTGTGATTGGCTTAATCTTTGTTGGTGGAAGTTACTGGTTTAGCGACAGACTTGCAATTGCTTCTGCTCGAGCAGTTCCAGCAGAGCCATCTGATTACCCCGAATATCACAGAGTGATGACAGAGCTATCTACGGCAGCCGGATTACCTATGCCGAAGTTATACATTTCACCTAATCAACAGCCGAATGCTTTCGCAACGGGCAGAAATCCCGCACATGCCGCTGTTGCTGTAACCCAAGGTCTTTTAGACAATCTTGACTGGTATGAGATAAGAGGAGTATTAGCTCATGAATTAAGTCATGTTGAAAATCGTGACATTCTAATAGGTTCTGTTGCAGCTGCAATCGGGATGGCAATAACGCTTATAGCTCGTATGGCTTTCTGGGCAGCTATGTTCAGTGGAGGTCGTGGCAGAGACAGAAATCCATTAGGTGAAATTGCGTTTGCAATTATGGCTCCAATAGCAGCAATGCTTATTCAGGCAGCCATAAGTCGTACTAGAGAATATAAAGCTGACGCCACAGCAGCACGACTTATCGGAGATGGAGAACCACTTGCAAGAGCATTGGAAAAATTAGAAATTGCATCTGGTCGTATTCCTTCGGGAATTGACCCAAACCAGGCATCTTCTTACATTGTGAATCCACTTAAAGCAGAGGCTCGTGGTCGGGGAGGGAGTCGCGTTTTTTCAACTCATCCACCAACGGCTGAGAGGGTGGAAAGACTTCGAAATGGTTCTTGGAATCAAGGAACAGTCGGTAGTGGTCCTATTTCTTAGTCGCGAAAGTTTATAAATTGAAGCGGTAATTCAATTTTACTGGATTTTAGAGACGTGATTACTTCTTGAAGAGAGTCGCGTTTTTTCCCACTCACTCTTATTTGGTCGCCTTGGTTTTGCGATTGAATTCCTTTAATACCTAAGTCTTTTATTTGGCGGTTAATCGATTTTGAATCTTCACTCCCAATACCTGATTGAAGTTGCGCCACTTTCTGACTTCTTCCCCCAGCAGCTGGTTCCAGATTTTGCCATAAAAGCGTTTTTAAGGAAACCTTTCTTTTCACTAATTTTTCTTCAAGCACTATCTGTAAAGCATTAAGTCGATCCTCTGTTGAGGACTCGATTCGTATGGAATCATTGGTCAGTTGAACTTCCGAGTTAGTTCCCTTGAAGTCGAAACGATTATTTATTTCACGTTCTGTTTGGTCGACCGCATTTCTAACTTCTTGTTGGTCATACTGTGAAACAATGTCAAAAGATGGCATGTAATCACCTTACTTGTTTGTTATGAATGTAACTTACAGGTGTCGTGTGCTTATGCTCCTATTAGCATCCGATAAGGGGTCGGTGCCCGAGTGGCCAAAGGGAACGGGCTGTAAACCCGTCGGCGTATGCCTTCGGAGGTTCAAATCCTCCCCGGCCCACAAGAGGTGGTCCAGAACTATTTTGGTTCTGGACCACTGGCATTTATTATCGTTTGCATAACGACAACGTCTTGCCATTTTCCAAATTTCCTGCCTATTTCTTTTTCGGTACCTACAATTTCAAAACCAAATCCTTGATGGAGAGAGATACTTGCTTCATTGGCGCCTCCAATCCTCGCGATTACAGCGTGAAATCCGCTTGACTCTGCTACTTCTAACAAATGAGAGAGCAACTTGCCAGCTATGCCTTGATTTCTAAATTCTTCATTTATATAAATTGAGTCTTCTACAGTTGTTCTATAAGCCGCTCTTGATTTATAAGGAGAAAGAGAAGCGAAACCCAGTATTTTGTCGCCAATTTCAGCAATTAATACGCTAAAGGCTCCTGATCTCTCATCAAGCCACTCTTCTTGTTCCTGGGTGGTTCTCTCAACTAAATCAAAAGTTGCTGTCGAATTTCTTACTTCGTGGTTATATATTTCTCGGATTGCCTCTGCATCTTTTTGTTTAGCTAGGCGGATTTGTATCTCTTTTTCCATACTCTGACTGTAGTAAGGCTTTACGGCAGGTAAGTGGACGTTGGGGTAACCGTACTCCTGTGGCATCATGTCATTAAGCCTTTGGCTGTGGCCCCCTTAGCTCAGTCGGCAGAGCGTCTCCATGGTAAGGAGAAG
>CERB01006333.1_pt1 | contig 35296 bp, 63 predicted proteins | sample 356271 | NCBI WGS metagenome assembly CERB01 (sample SAMEA2621155, study PRJEB7988) | marine metagenome | isolation source: saline water (ENVO:00002010), including
GTTAAAGTAGTGCTAAATCGTGATTCTGAACCATTACTTGAATTAAAAGCATGGTGGTAATGACCTGAGTCTGTAATGCTATGATTGTGAGATTTGTTTTGATCTGTTTGACTAGAAGCAAAGGATCTTCCACTATCAACTCCAGCACTATTATCCCAACCTCTTACAAATTGTCCCCTAAGATCAGGTAAGTTAAAGGTAGAAGAGCCATCTCCTGCTCCCCATGTTGTTGAAATTGTAGAGAACAAGGAAGCATACGTTGATCTACTTACAGCAGCACCATTACATTCTAAAAACCCAGTAGGAACAGTAGTTGTAGCTAGATTAAATACAGAACCAACAGGTACTCCATTAGCAATCTCTCCCCAAGCTGACCCGTTATATCCTTCAAATTGGGTAAGAGTCGTATTGAATCTTATATCTCCTGTAGCTGCTGTTGGCCTCTGTGCTGTTGTTCCTGTTGGTAACTGTAAAGAACCAGTACCAGACATAACAATATCACCACCAGATGTAACCGTTCCAGAAAATGTAGGGCTTGCCTTAGTAGCTAATCCTAAATTACTAGCATCTGTTAAATCTCCTAAAGTTAACCAACCATTATTAGCAGAATTTCTAATTTTTAATAAATTATTTGATGTATCAGCCCAAATTTTATAAGCAACAGTAGTGGAAGGAGCAGAAGAACCACTATTAGATGATTGAATATCACCTAAACAGGTATTTAAGTCTGCTCTAAAAGTAGCTCCTACGGCATTTCCTATATCAAAATCATGTGTATTACTCATTTATGTAACCTCCTTACCAAAACCTGATGCAGCCCATACAAAGGATCTAGCGACTGCGGAACTTCCATTTTTAAATGTGACCTGAAATCCTGTCCTACTTATATTAGCAAGTTCAAAGAAATCACCTGATTGTTGTGTTGTTGGAGTCACTACTACTTGAGGTGTATTTTTAAATGGATTAGTGAAAGATACAGTGTATTGTGATGATCCAGTAGTAACTGGAGTTGAAATACTTTCTGTTCTTCCTTGTAATTCTAGTGTAGCTCCTAATTGAGTAACAGCTATATTTTGGTTAGTGTCATTACTTGTTAATATTGCTTTAAATTGAAAAGCTCTACCTGTTATTAATACGTTACTAAATTCTTTATATGCACTCCAAGTAGGAGATCCAGATGGATCATCATTAGTGGATCGCACATAAACAGCAGCATTACATTTTGTAGCTTCAGTTAAACCACCAACAGCATCAATATATCCCCAACTATCAATTAAATCAGTTCTATCATCCCATAAACTATTCAATATAAAGTTACTTGCTTTTAAAGTTTTTCTTAAATTAACGTCATAGGGTTGTGTTAAATCTACAGAGTTAGCAAAAGAATATTCTCCAGAAGTTTCTGTTGCATTACTTGTAACTACTAATTTTAAAGCATCTAAAGAAGCATCATAAACTGTATCTGATTTAGAGCCTGTAAAGTTAGCAGTATGTTCATCAAGTGTTCCAACAACAAGTCTTTCAGAAGGTGTTGGTAAGGTAGTTGTTATTCTTGTATTATTCCAATCTGAATCATTTGAACCAGGAGAAGGTGATTCTCTTCCACCATCATCCTCAAATTTAATTAAATAAGTTCCTTCAAGTAAAGGTACAATTTTTTGAGTTTGGTTACCTGCTGCTGCAACTACAATTTCCTGTGCATCTTTCCATTGAGCACCTGTAGTTAAAGAAGAATGTCTGATAAGGGTCTTGCCTCCTAGCAAAACGTCAAGTTCTGTAGCACGATTCCAGCTTAATATTGCACTTGATTCATCAATAGGAAGTAAACTAACACCACTGACGTTAGCTGGAACGGCAGTCTTACCAACAGCTACAAAGGGACTTAAGGAGTTAGGTAAAGTTGATCTAAGACCTGATGCGCTAACGCTATATACCTCAATCGTATAGTTACCAGCAATAGTATCTAGTATTTCATAACTTTTAGCACCTTCTACAGTACGAGATACATAGTTACCTTGTTCATATCTCCATCTGACATAAACATTATCAGTAGAAGTAGTCCAACTAACAATAATTTTTACTCTTGCAATACCAGTATTTTCATAAATAACTTCTTCTGCTGTTATACCTGTAGGAGAAGATGGAGCTACATCCAAGTTAGTTATATCTCTAGTCGTAAGAGCTATGCCACTTTCTATGTGATTATATTTACCTGAGTTATATTGACTTGCTGTAATTGCATAATTCGACCTGCCTTCTTCTACAACAGTTAAAACTCTCCAAGTGCTTGTAAGAATATCTGTTGTTTGGTACACCCAAATACTATTTACATTAGGAGCAGAAGTAAAAGCACTTGAAACAGTAATAACACTGCCAGATATACCACTTACAGATTTATTCTCTACAGATCCATCAGAAAGAATAACAGACAAAGTAGATCCAACTGAATAAGTTAAATCTGTTGTATCATCTACTGTTATTGTAGTTGTAGTAGCAGCTTGAATACGACCTCCTCTACGTTCTCCACTTCTTACAGGGTCAGCTATCTCAATGATCTGCCCAGGTCTGACAACTACTCCTGCATCTACAGAAGTTGCAAAAGCAACTACTTCACGTTCTACGTTTTCCATGTAAAGCAACCACTTGGCAAGACGATTAGCTTGTCCTCTACTTGTACAAGCAAACGCATCTATATTTTTAACAACTGATCCATAACGAGTTTGGTTAGCATTATCAATAACTTCCTCATAATTTATATCTCGTAAATCTAAGTCTAAGTATTTAGCAACTACTACTGTAGGTCTTATTTTTTGACTTGTATTTTGATAAGTAAAACCAGGAGGAGTTACATTAGCAAGAGTAAACAAATAACTAGAATCTTTAGGAGAATCCTGTGTAATAGTTAAACTACCAGCCTGATAATATGGCATTGCTCTAAACACAGAACACATCTGATTAATTACGTTATATGCTTCCTGTTGATTTTGAATTGAAACATTACAACTAAATCTAGGTTCTGTATTACCTGTACCTGTACCATCATCTATCTGAGCAGAACAATAAACAGATGCTTGATAAAAACTAAACTTATCTAAATCAGCTTCAACAAGATGTGCACCTAATCCGTACCTAGAAGACGTTAGAAGGTCATATAAACACCATGCTGGATCGTTTGTATATTGTGCAGCACCCAGCGTTCCATTAAACGTACCAGTGTAAGATAAGCTTCCGTCTGCTCTTACTGTTGCATTATGAGGAATTTTAACTTTAATACCTTTAATTAAATATTGTCTTTTAGGAATAGAAGTGAACTGTTCTGCATCTACCTTTAAACCAACTAATGCACTATTTGCATAAGTTCTTTGATCGTATTTTATTTCTACATAGTTATTAAATTGAATTTCATTAGCTAATTTACTTGAACTACTATCAGCAGTAATTCTAGTAACTTTTATATTGACAGGAAAAGCACCATCTAAATTAATTAAATAATCTCTTTGGTAGGTATCAGGAGTTCTACCTGTAATAGTTCCTGCATTACCAGAAACAACAGTAGAGTATGAACCTCCAGAATACTGAACAGCAATCTCTAACTTAACTTCTGTACCAAAAATATCTCCTTTATCACTTAAAGATTGCAAAGAAGGAACAGTTATTGTTACTGATACTGCATCAACATCTGAATCTGTAATTTGTATAACTTTTGGTGTTGCTTGAGGAACAGTAGAAGATCCTGTAGATTTAGTTGTTTCTACATTTTTTGTTATAGGAATATTTGTTTGACTAGAAGTACCAGTTCTTGCTTCAAAAGTTACATCTTTAAAATTAAACGTACCATCAGTAGCTTGTAATGGTGTGTTGTTAAGGAATATAGACTTTGCACCATCTACTAAACCACCTATTTCACCTTCTGATATTAAATCTAATACTTTGGCAAACTGTTTTGAATCAAGATTATCTTTAGCTTCGGTAGGAGTACCACCGCCTCCTCCTCCACCTTTTCCTCCTCCTCCACCAGAGCCTATAACTTTACTCATACTTCCACCTGTGCAGTTTCAATACCAGCCGATATAACTACCGATCCAGTTAATACTTGTCCATAAATAACAGGGACAGCAACACCAGCACGACTTGTATTTTGTATGCCACTAAAATTAAAAGATAAACGAGGATCTTGTTCTTGTTCTGAAATCTTAGGAACAGGAGTTAACATATCGGCAATACCTGATAAAGCTAAGTAACCACCCATATAAACCATACTTTTAGTTAGTAAACCAACCTCAGCTAAACTTCCAAATTTTATTCCCTCCATTAAAGTCATACCACTACCTGCTGGCATAAGAAATGCACCTCCTATTAATGCTGCTCCTAATAATATTTTGCCTAAACCTCTACCTCCAGCACCTCCAACAACAGGAATAATTCTTATATCCTCCTGTCCATTAGGATAATGTAACTCTTCTTCTCCTATCTCCCAATTATCAACCGCAACCTTATAGTACCTATCGGCCATATGTTTTTCTAACTGAGGAAAATTAACAACTAAAAATCTTATTGCCTGTGCAGCATTATTAACTTCAGCTTCAAAAGTCTTTTGACCTAGAAACTTTGCTAGTTCTCCGTATAGCTTAATTTTACGCAGCATAACGAATCCTCTTACCTGTGCATTTTAGCAACCATTCGTCTAATAAATCACGACTTGATAATCTATTTTGCAAATGATGTAAAACAGTTTGTTCTCCTAAGTAAACACCAATATGATTTAATCCGCTACTACTAATTGACATTAATAACAAATCACCTTTTTCTAAATCTTCTTCCTCTGTTAACTCTCTAAAACCTGTCTTTGCAAAACAATCAACAAACATAGGGTTTTTAACAAAATCTTCTGGATCGTTTGGTCTGACCCAATCTATAAGTTGTACTCCTAATTCTTTTTTATACCAATCTCTGCATAAACTCCAACAATCAGTTACACCCCAAACCCATTGCCTACCAATTAAAGGTGCTTCATAGCCACAAGGTTCACAATAACCCCATTCTTTTAAATTAGGTTGAACAATCCACCATTTAATACCAGATTTTTCACAAGAAATCTTATCAGCTTCACTAGGTTTTGGACTTGTAACAGGATGACTATGAACAACAGCAGTTATTTCTCCTTGATCTTCAGCATTAGCCCAATCTATAGGATCTAAAATAAATTGATCTTTAGGATCTACAGCTAAGTTTTTGCAAGGAAAATACTTTTCTTTACCTTTAATAACAACTAGAAGACCACAAGATTCTCTAGGGTCTTCTTTTATTGCGTGTTCAAGTGCTTTATCTTGCCACATTATGAAAAGAACGTACCAACACCAGGAAAATCTGCTGGTAATACTTGTCTTTTAGGTAATCGAACACCTTGTAAGTCGAAACTAGCAGCAAGTTCAAATTCAATAATGTCTCTATTTTCTGTTGATTTCCTATCAATAAAATAGACCTCATCAGGAAATGTAGCTGTTGGATCAGGTGTTCCATGAGGATTATCACTAGATTCCTGACTTACAAGGCTGTCATTTTCCTGTAATAACTCACTGTCATCTTCTAATAAAATATCTCCAATATCAAAATTAATATGATCTATATATCTTTCTAATGTTCTAATTCTTGTAACTTTTGCTCCTTCTAATCCTTGAGGTAAGGTCAAAAGTATTGTTGTAAAAGTTCCTAAAATATTAGATATTCTTAGTTTAGGTCTAGGAAGTTGCTTACCATTAAACTCAAATCCACTAGCTTCTATTGGCATCCTTGTATATTCAACACTATCAAATATAAGATTGCCATTATTATTTTCACTTACACCATTATGAAAATAATAAGTTGTATTAGCACCATGAATTGTGGTATCTAGTTGTAGTTGAAAAAGTTCAACAATATTACTAGGATTTATCTTCTGTAACTCTGATACAGGAGTAGCCATTAGGGTTCAAATACTTGTTGAAACGTCATGTTTAATGTTGCTCTGCTTTTATAAGGTATTGTTTTAGTCCATCTAGGGCATATCCATTTATATTGTGTGCTGCTGCCAGGAGGAGTCCAATCAAAAGAAGCACCATCATCTGCTCTAGCTTCAAGAAATGTTTCTATAGTATCTGAATCTGTTTCACTGCATTGAAATGTCAAAGACCAAACATAAGGTTTTGTATTTAATCCAAATTTAATTCTGTGTTGGTAGCCATCATTAAATTGAGCAACATTTACTTTTGGTGTTGTAGTTTTACGAGCTTGATAGCTTGGATTAATAGAGGGGAAAGTAGCCATTATGAAAGTAAACCTCCAGGTCTTTTTTCTTTAATAAGTTCTGATTGAACAACTGCTCCTATTAATCTACCTAATTCTTCACCATTTGCTTCGTTTCCTTCAACAGATGTACCAGAAGCATCTACATTTACTACTACAGTTGCTCCTCCAAGTGCATGATTTGGTGTAACCGTACCTGTAACTCCTGGGGTAAATAGTTCTGGTCCACGTTCTCCAACTAAATGAGTTCGACCAGCTTTAGCTATACCTCCATTAGCTAAAGGTTGACCAAAAAATTCATCATCAAAATCTCTACCAAATATATCTGTACCTCCAGTAGTTGAACCCCTTGAAGGAGCAAGCCCTCTATCAAATGGAGTTCCAAAAAAGTTTAATCCAATGCCTAATATTTTCAACTGTATTTGTTTAGCGATCATCTTTGCAGCCATATCTAAAAACGCATCTGCTGTTCTATTAAATAAATTTGCCAATGCCTGTTGTGCTGTCATTGATCCTTTTACAATACCTTTAAATGATTCTCCAAAAGCATCTCCAATAGTTTCGGCTGCTGTTACAACCATATAACTAGTACTTGTTAGTTTTCTAAGCTCTGCTGATGTTTTATCCATAGCGTTGGGGATAGAATAACTCATAGATTCCATTTCTCTATTAAGCTCTTTCATTAATTCCTGAATAGTTGGTAAACCTTCTTCTAATTCCTTAAATTTTTCTAAAACTTTTTCAACACGAAGTTCCATTCGCTCGCTAGCATCTAAAAATAAACCTGGATCAACTTCTCCTAAATCAACCTGCCCAAAAGTATTTATTAAGTTCGTAATCCGATAAATTTCACTAAGAATAAATCTTGCTCTATCTCTTAGTTTTATTTCCCTGGCTTGTGCTAATTCTGCATCAAGATTTGCTTTTAATATGGCTTTAGATACTTCAAGTTGTAAATTTTTAAATCCTGTTACTTTTGCTTCTCTTAATAATTGAATTTGCTGTTCAATACTTAATTGATTACTTGTATCCAAAATAGCTGCCATAGCAGTTTTAGTATCATTAACAGCAGCTAAATTTTTAAAAGTATTTGGATTATCTCCAAAAATAAATGCAGCAGCTTGTCCTGTATCTCCAAATCTTGCAAATGCACCAGCCATTGCAATAGCTTCATCTTTGGTTACATTTAAAGCTGTTGCAAGTTCTCTAATATTGTCTCTGGTAAACTCTGCTGAACTTCCAGCATTTCTTAATACAAAATCAAGTTGAGTTATTGATTTATTCATTTTGTCTTGTTGTTCTATAAACTGTCCGATTGCTGTACCTGCAATAGATAAAGCAAAACCAAATTGACCTCCTATCATTCCACCTGCTGCACCACCAATAGCACCACCTGTTGCTGCTGCACCTGTTTGCCCAAATAATAAAGGAAACGAACCACCAATAATTCCACTACTAAGAATATTGCCCATATTGCCTTTTTGATATTTAGCGTTTTGTTGTTTGGCTTTTGAGTTTTCTTTAGTTGCTTTTGTGTTTTGATTTTGAAGTTTAGTATTTTGAAGGTACATACTATTATTCAAATCCATGCCTTTTGTTTGTTTATGTAAGGCAGCAGTAGCAGCTTTATGTTTTGGTGTTCCTATAGTTAATTGGTTTACATATTCTTGCAAAGAATCTGCTGCTGCCATCTGTTGATTAGCAGTTTTTCCAAAAACTTTCTCTCCTTTACTTACAGTTTCGACAAGGTTTTCCATGTCTTGTCTGTATTTTTTTATCTGATTACGAGCACGTTTTCCTCCTTTACCTCCAACATTTCTAGGGTTTTCTATATCAATACCACGAATACTATCGACACTTTTTGCTAATTCCTCTGCTTTCTTTTTTGCCCTATCAAGACCAGATTCTCCTACGATATTAAATTTTATATTTACACCGTAATCAGCCACAATAAAATCAAAACTTTATTTTAGTGTACCGCTTTTAGCGTTTTCTTGCTCGTGATTTAGTTTTTGCTTCTTGAATTGTTTTTTCTTCTATTTCTCTTTTTAATTCATAATATCCAGACCAACCTATTAGTTCTTCTTGTGTCATTTGTTGGCACAATTCTCGAACAGTAAGCCCTAACTCTGAAGCTAAAAAATATATAAAATGCCAGTTATTATTAGCTTTTTAAATCTGCTTTCGCTTCCTCCATTTTGTATTCAGATCCAGAATTTAACATTGCTAGTTGTATTTCTTGAAGGATAGAAGCGTTTACTTCTCTTCTTAATGATGCTTTATGACCATCTTGAAATAATCTTTTACCATCTTTATCAAGAGCTTTTGTAATTAAAAGACTTAAGGCAAAATCATCAGCAGATGAATTATCTCCAGACATAGCAACAATAGATTCTCTTTCTGCAAGAGTTAATGGATTCCAGTAGATTTCTAAAACCACTTCATCTCCATCTTTTAATCCATACATATATTTTTGGCTTACACCAAATTTGTTCTTAAGCAGTTCAATCGCTTCCATAAATTTATTAGATTGCTATTCTATTATACTAAGCGTTTGCTGAAAATTGACAAGATATTATTCCAATGAAATGACTTCTATCCTCTATTTCTAATGGAGTTGGACCGTTTATGTCTAAGACTCTAGGTTTACAACTAAAAGTATCGGTATAATTAGAAGCATTCACAGAACTTAATCCATCAATAACAGCTTCAGAAATAGAAGATAAAACAGAAGTACCTTTTGATTTTGGAACGTAAACATTGCATTGAATGACACCAGCATAGTAATCCGAAGCTGCTCCCTGATTTTGTAAAGTTGATTGGTTAAAATCTACACTCATTAAAATATACTTTTTACTTTTTCCTGGAGTTGTAAAATGAACATTATCATAAACCATCTCAACAGTATTATCTGCTGCTGCAACTGCGTCTGTTACTGCTTTTTCAAATGCTGCTCTTGTGTTTACTAAAGTCATAACTAAAAATCCTAATACTGAATAATAGTTTTTGGTTTAACTGATCCAAAACCTTTTGTAGTATATCGTTGTCCAAATCTTACTTTACCTTTATCGGTCATTTTTCTTTTTATTTTTTTCCCTAAACCACCTAAATATCTTTGTAAGCTGCCAGACTCTAAAACGTATATTGAATAAACTGCTTTATTCCCAATATAAACAGGTCTTCTATAATTAAAAATTCTTTGTTCTTCTCCAATAGGAAATCGTGGTTCAATTTTAGGTTTTTTAGGTCTTGAAGATTTTCCTGTTTTAAAAAATTCTTCTGAGGCTTCTCTTTTTATACTTGCCCAGGGTTCATAATTTTCTACTTTATCTGTTGGAATAAGAGGAGTTCCCTGAATCTTCCAGCTAGAAGCAAAAAAACCTGTCCATACTGGCATTTTCTTTCGTTCAACACCTTTTGCTGATAAGTCTGTGTGAACTTCTTGCAGTAACTCATTAAAATCTGCACTAATTTGACTATCTAAATCTTTAGGTAAGTCTTCTAATCTTCTAGTAACAGGCATTAGAATCGTACCAAAATAGCAAATAGATAAACCTGTCCGCCTCGTTTAGTATCAATATCAACTATTTGTGCAACTCTATTTGAACCAGCAAAACTTAATGTAATTTCGTCATCTAAATCTGCTTGATTATCTCCTATCTGATCTGGCGTTATATATAATCTTGCTTGTCTCATCTCTTGACCCGTTTCTTCTTCTGATTTAATAAAAGATATTGGAACTTTAATACTATAGCTAGTATCAGTTGTAGTCAAAGCTCCTGTTGAAGTGTTGTAAGAAGGAGATGCTTTTTTTGTATAAGTGATACTGTAATCTTGTGATGTACCTAATTGAGATACAACACTTTTAGCTGCGTTTTTAAATAATGAATCTAGTTGTCCTGCCATTACCCTCTAACTACCCTCATTTGATAAGATCCTGCTCCACCTAGCATATACGCTCCAAGATAACTTTGTAACCACGGGTAAACATCTAAAATGTTATTAACAGAACCAGTTCCCTGACTATCAGTATTATATTTAACTTGCAAATCTCCTAGTTGTACTTCAGAAAAATTACCATCTTTACCAGTAGTACCAGTAATAGCATCTGTATCATTTGCCAAAGCTCTAGCTAATTCGTATTGTGCATACTTAATCCCATTAGGAATTTTAGAACAAGCTAGTTCAACACCATCTACCTGATAATTATTTCTTGGAAATTTTAATGCTTGATCTTCATCGCATCTTTCACCATAAAAAACTAAAGTTTCAATCCATCTAGTAGCTGATATTAATGCTCTTTTCTTCTGATCATCTGTTTTGTTTGTCCAAGTCGAAGCATCTGGGGAGGTATCGAAGTAATCATTAGCTTCAGACAAAGTGACATAACTATTAGCTGTTTCACTTTTTAAAGTTGCGTTTATGGTAGCTGCCACGATTAATAAAGTAATTTAGTTTTATTGTAGCGTAAAGAAAAAACCCCACCATAAATTTGATGAGGTTTCTTCAATGACCACCAATATAATCTTAAGACTTAAGACCGTTATCAAGTGGTGTGTTAACAAAGATTTCAACCATAGGGATGAGATCAATGTCATAAGTAGCAGACCAGTTAGATCCAGTACGAAGTGCTGAGTTAGCAGGGTTATCAGCAGCGTTGCCCCATTTAGTACCCATAACGTGATAAGTACTGTGGTAATCAACAGATAGAACATCTTGCTTAGATAAGATGTTTCTTTCAGCTTCAATTCCTAAATCCTGCTGTACACCTTCAAGAATTGTTCCTGACTTCATTAAGTAGCAACGGAACTCCTGACGGTTTCCAGTAGATGTTGGATCGTTAGTGTTAACAGCAGAGTCAATAATAACTTTACAACCAGCAAATTCGCCAACTGCTTTGTCACTAATGCCAACACCGCCACCACCCCAAGTTATGCCAGTACCAGTCGATAAAGCAGAAGTTGAGAATGTCAACATACCAACTTGATAGAGGTAGTAAGCAACAGAAGGATGAACGATAAGAAGATCAAGCTCTTCTCCTCTTTCTCCTAACTTGGAACGAGCTTCTGCCATTGTTGCAGCAGTAAGATAGTTTGCTTCAGCAGTAGAACCAGAACCACCTAATTGCTTCTCTAAACGATGACCATTTAAAGCAGTATGGAATAAACCAGTTAACTGCTCATATAAACGAACAGAGTTTAGTTTGTTGATAGCATCTGCAAGCTGATTTCTGATGTGACCCATTGGATCTTCACCAGCAGCTAATACAGCAATATCATCAACAGCATACGCAAAACCTCTGTGACAGATAGTTGCGATCTGTGTTCCTGTTCCAATTTTCTGAGGTGTTAAATAACCATTAGTGCTAGTACCCCATGAGGAAGTACCATCAATAATTTCTTCAGTTGGAGATACAGGGTTAAATTCTGGAACTTGTATTCTTGTACCACCTGCTCTTGAATCAAGAAGTGGGTTACGAACTACAGCACCAGACTGTATAAATAGACTACGTTCTTTGATAGCTTCGGAAACGTAAGTACTAAAATTATTTCTCTTAACGATATCCGCTAATAGGACACCGCCAGAGTAATTCTGAAACGGAGCAGCCATTCAGATTTACCTTTAAAAAGTTTTTTGCGATCCCCTAATCACAGATAAGGGCATTAGTTTCACAGAAACTAACTATTTTGTTTGAGCCTCTTGCTTGAGCACTGCTGCAAGTTGAGGATTCTCTTCTGATATTAGCATTTGTTGAGTGATATTGCCCGTTTTCCAGGGGTTTGGTTGACCTCCACCTGCATTTGCAACAGGACTTGGTTTTGCACCCATTCCAGCAGAGTTACTAGCCTTAAAATGATGTTCCCAACCACTACCAGGGTTTTTGAGACTTGTAAGATAAGTACCTAAATCTTGTTCAACACCACCATTAAGAACAACAACTTTACCTTCAGCATTTTTTTGTAACTTTCCTTGTAACAATGACAAGGTTTGTTCTGCGTTTATCGCTCCAAGATTACTAATAGCTGCTAATGCTGTTGTTTTAGTGGAAGCTATTTCATTTGAAGTCTTTAAATCTTCTAACTGTTGTGATAAAGACATAATTTGTTGTTCTTTATCTTGTGCAGTTTTATTGGCTTCTTCCCAAAGAGTTTTCCATTGACCTTGTTCTTCTAGCTCAGTTTTACGTTTTTCTTCTTTTTGTTTATAGACATCATCTAATTTTCCTTTAATGCCTTTAAATTTTTCCTGCTCATCTGCTACTTGTTTTTTAAGTGCAGATAATTGTGATTCATATTCTGCTTTTACAGAATCTAAATTAGGTGCTTGTGGTTGTGTTGTTTGTGAAGCAGTTTCAGCCACGGGCTGTTCAGCGTTGGTCACGGACTCAGGCTGAATTACTTTTTCTTCGATTGCCATGAATTATTCAGATAAAATGTTTGTGGATTTTTTCTTAGAAGTCTTTTTCTTAGACTCTGTTTTAGGTTGAGGTGTAGGAGCAGGACATGCTTCAGCACCATTACCTAACCTTTCAGATAAGCTTGGTTCTACAAGTTCCCACTTATAAGTTCCATCAGGTTGAAGAACCTTATCTAGTGATTTAGCCATAAAAATGTATGTACTTGCTTTCTAGTTTACCAAATTATTCAGTTTTGGCTTCATTAGCACTTGGCAAAACTTCTCCCTGTACTAAAATATCTCTAAACTCTTCTCTATCAATAACTTGTTGATCGAATAATGATGTTAAAGCTGTAATATCTTGTCCAATTAATCTTTCAATATCAAAATCTCTACTAATCTTTACTTCTGGTGGTTCTATACCTACATATTCAGCAGATAAATTAAATGCTTTTTGTAATTTCTGCTCTAATTCCATAGAAACCATAGCAAGCATAGAATTAGTATCTACTCTGTCTAATCTTCTAGCATCAGCACTTTCAGCTACAAACTTCTGCTGACTCAAAGTACTTATCCCCAAGGTAGCCATTTGCATTTGTAATTCTTTTATTTCAGCAGATTGAGCATCAAAAGCACTAGAAGCTGGCTCTACATAATAAACTTTATTTCCTGGCTGAGTTGCCATTGCATAATTAACACTTATAGCTAAATCTTTTGTCTGGTCATCATATCCTTCCATTACAAGCATTGGTTGAGATGCAACGTGCAAACTATGTATTAAATCAGCTTGTCTTTGAAAGTGTGCAAGATTTAAATAAGCAATATCCAATAAAGGTGGTTTGCTTGTTAAATTATCTGTTTTACCAGCATAAATAGTAACTAAAGGTATTTCACCAAGAGAAAATTCACCTGATTCTACTAATTTAAAATCTTCTTCAGCAGTTGTAGCATCAAACTCTCCAGCATAAGAATTATCGTTAAGATCATACATCTCATCAATTTGATCTTTTCTACGAAAAACCTTATATCTGCCAGGTTCTATAACTCTTACTTGATCATAAACTTTTTCTCCGAATTGACCATCAGGTAATACAGCTTTTTCTCCAATTCTTGCTTGTACAAGATTTCCATAATTAGATTCTCTATCTAATCTCCAACCATAAAGATTTAAAGGATCTACTTCGATCCAATATGGCCTACGATCTTGTGCTCTTTCTTCAGCTAAACTTCTTGCTCCAGATGGTGCAGGATAATCAACAAGAATATGACTTTGACCATAAGTTAATGAACACATCAATATTCTTCTTGCATATTCATCTAAATCTGATTTACAACCGTCAACATCCATTTTAAACATTTCTGTCCAATAAGGATCTCCTATAAGTGATATTGGTTTTCTTAAAACTAAACCTGTAGCTGCTCTTATTAATCTTTGTGTAAAAGGACTAAATACTGCTCTATTTACTCTTGCCATATAAGCGTCATAATCCTCTCGTGGCTCTAGAGGTAAAAACGCTTCACTATTTTCTCTTAAATATTCAGTACCTTCAGTAACAGCTTTCATTATTTCCCAACTCTTCATCATATCCAGAACGGCTCTTGTTCTAGTAAAAGGACTATCTATCCCACCTGGCGAAGTAGAAGTTATAATCTTTGTTTTTATTTTGCCTGGGATTGCAAAAGTCATTTAACATCTCCACCTTTTTAGGGCTAACGCTTTTCTAGTTGGTCTGCCTTTTTTATCTTTTAGTGGGCCAGGCATCCCACTCATCCTTGCACAAAATGATTTTCTTCTAGCTGCTCTTTTTCCTGTTGGGCTCTTCTCTGTTACAGGTGCTTTTAAATTACTACCTGTAGCACGATTGTATTTAGCTCGACCTTTGGCAGTAAGTCCTCCTTTACGAGATTTTTCACCCCGTCCAACAGATAAACTTACTCCCTTTTTTCTAGGCATTAGATAGCAGAAGTAATAGCACCATTAGTTACAAAACTCACAGATACAGTTGAAATGTCTCCAACAGTAGAGCTAAAAGAAGTTCCTGTAATAATGCCGTTAAAACTTAATTTTTTAGTACCAGATGTATCTAAGAAAAGGTTAAATGCAGCATCACCAGCGTCTTCTGTTGTTAATACATCACTAATAATTTCAGCAGTATTGTCTCCAGATGTAGCTGTATAAAGAAGATCAACTGTACCAGAACCAGAAATTAAAGATCCTATATATTTTCTTGAAGTATCTCCATGAGAAGTACACTCAAGAGTATCTTTTGTTGTATCTAGAGTCCAGGCGGTTGTAGAAGCTATAGCTCCAACAGATCCAGTTCCGTTATCAAATGATACAGAGCCTTCTTCGCCACGAAAAAATGCCATGATTTTAAGAAAAATTTACTTATATGATTATACTACCGTGAATTTAGAACTTTTACAGCTATTTCTTCTTTTTCTTAGCGGTTTTAGCAGCTTTTTTAAATGCAGCAGCCGTTGGTGCTCCTTTACTTCCAGGTTTTCTCATCTTTTCGCCACTACCAGCTTTAATACGCTTCTTTTTTGCGTGAATATTGGCATAAAGCCCTTTTTTCTTAGGCACAGTTACACCTCTTCTTAGTTTTTTTCTTCTTTTTCTTGGGTCTTCCAACCTTAGAACCATAAGTTCCAGCACCTTTTGGCATAGTAAAAGTAACTCTTAGTATATTCTAAACGAAGTTTGACCTAATGTCTCTGGTTTTGCGAGATTAAATTGCTGTAAACAAAGATAACCAAAAGCATCAAACGCATGGTCAACACCTAAATTCTTATTAGGTAATCCTGTATTTGGAGCGTAAGTTAGAGTTCTTAACGCTTTTATCAATTCTTTACATCGAGGATGAATAAAAGTCCTTCTATCACCATTTGCATCATATAAGGCAGTATTTACAGCAGTAATCTTATCTCTGATCTTCCAGGGAGATTTTGGACTCATTACTGTAAATCCATTCCTTCTTAAAATCGTATGGTCTGTAACACCTACCCCACTTGTCTTTCTCGCATTACCAGTAGGGTCAGGACACGCAATTACTCTTCGATCCACTCCATATCTTCGTGTAACTTCTTCAGCAAAATCCCAGGTTGTTGCCCCACCCGTCAACATAATCTCATCAAACACATAAAGACAATCGTTATGCTTTACCGCACAAATTCCTGCCATCGGATCTACGTTAAAATCTAACCCAATTAGCAAAGGCATCATGTGTAAATCCTGCACTTCCTTGTCAATATTCTCATCAGCAAAACTAACAGCGACTAAACCAGTAAGATTCTCAAAACTGGCTTCAAACTCTTGCCGAAATGTTCTTTCATCTAATTGACTCCTAGCTGCTTCAACTTCCTCTTCTGCAACATTACCCCCCTGGATCGTAGTAAAACTCCAACGAATCCAATCATCTCGATCAGTTTCTCCGCAAAAACACCACATATCATAAAACCAACTCGCAGTTCCATCAGGTGTACTAATAAATAAAGCCCAACCCTGTTTATCAGCCAATGCAGGTCTAATAACTTCAGCCCATACGTCTTTATCCATAAAGGCAGCCTCATCAAGTACTACCCCTGCCAAGCTTCTTCCCCTCAATGCCATTGCATTTTCAGTTCCTTTTAACTCAATACTTGACCCATTTATTAAATCTAGTCTCAAATCTGTCTCATTTTTGGCTGCAACCCATACTTTTGGTACTAATTTCTTTAATTCCTTCCATGCAATGTCTTTTGCCATCCGATATGTTGGTGCACAATAGAAATAAACCTCCCCTGGTCTATTGATCGCACCACGAAGAAGCTCAATACACGCTAAGTATGATTTTCCAAACCTTCGTCCTGCTACTAATATCCTAAATCTCTTTTCGCTGTTAAAAACTTGCCCTTGAGCATACCTTAAATTGATTTCTGGTGCGTTTTTTACTGCCATACATTAATAAATTAACAAAATTTTCAACTAATACCCCCTAGTTATAGCCTAAATTGCAATTTCTAGGTTATCATTCAATTAATACCTTATCTGATTGAGTCCGTGGCTGAATCTATTTTATCTGGTTTCGTTCCAGAAGATTTTAAAGAACAACAAGTTGAAAAGAAAAAAAGACGCTCTAAGTTTGCTTGCAATACAAAAGAGCATATCCAGGCTAGAAGTCAAAGATTATATTCTCGTCAACTCGAGGGTAAAACAACAAGGCAGCTAGTTTTGGAACACGCAAAGATTGAAGGCATTGCAGAAACTTCTGCTTGGAGTGATTGGAGCAGAGTAAAGCAATGGAATAATGAAGATTGGGAAAAAGATAGAGAAAATATGCTTCCAAGACTTCAAGCAATGAGAGTAAGATTATTTAATAAAGCAGTTTCAAAAGGTCAATTACAGACAGCAGCACAAATATTAGATTCATTAGGCAAAGTAATCGGAGAGTCTGTAGAGACAGTTAATATTCAAGCACCTCAACTATCTATAAAAGTAGAACAGCAGTAGTACACATATATTAGTAACGAAGATATTGGATATATATTTAAGTTCCTCGGCATGGTATATAAAAAAAATTTTTCTGCAACCCTCCCCCAAATACGCTGAAACGGCTCTGTGTGGCTCTCTGATAGCCTTCTGCTGTCACTTTGGTGCTATAGTACCTTCAAAAAATTGCCCTGCCTGAAGCCAATCTGGAGGGAGTGTATCATTTTATACTTACACCAATATTTGCTGAAATATAGGGTTGACATGATGTCAAAAGTGACATAATATTCTAATGTAACTTGAAAAATAAATAATTGGATCGGCGGAGCTATTGGGCTTTCACTTGCGTCAGGTACGCTCTCACACTGGTACGAATTAAGGCTAGGTGGGAAATGCGGTTACGCTCCTCGAAAAGATTATTTCATAACTGCTAATAGCAAACTGGCAAGGCTCACTTATTAGCAGACATTCCTTTTACTTCTAGGCTGTAGCACTCACGAACAATAACAGGCAGCAAAGGGGCTTAACCACTTTGGCAAGTCTTCTTTCTCCCGTCACAGATTACTTCACGAACTAGCACAGCCTACAAGTAAAAGGTACTTACTTTTTACTTACTGTTCACTTATCCAAAAGTTAATTTTTAAATTATGACTTATGCGTACCAAGTAACCCAATTCAACGGGATTGATTATTCTACTAAGTCTCCTAAATGGAACCTAGTAGCAGAACGCAGAACACAGCAACAAGCTCTCGCAGTGTGTCAAACACTGAACCAGAGACAACCATATTTTCATAGGGTTGAAGTTGTAAAGGCTGTTGAGCTTCCAAAGTTCACAGTATTGAAACCTGCAAAAAGAGAATCAGGAGCAATCACGATTCCTGCAAGTTTCAAAGTAATTAAAAAAAGAAATTGGATTCTTTCAATTCTTGGGAGGTTCTTCTAATGTCTGAAACAGAATTTGATATTTATTTCGCTGGCATAGATTGGGGGGCAACCTTCGATCTATTCCCAAAATTAGAAATCACTTACGACCCAGATTATCAAGAGCTAACTAAAAATGAAGATTAAATTAATTTCTTATTTTATTCTTTTTGGCTGTGTGATTTATTCAGGCTTTGGTATTTACCAGAGCTTGGATAATCTCACTTCAAATTATTACTCAACTTTACAACAACTAAACAAATGAGAATCAGATCACTAGGAGCAAATAAAACTTTGCTCACTCTAAAAAATGGCGTTCAGGTGTTTCTTTCATATGAAACACCAGTTGCAGCCCGTCTATTAAATTTTGATTATGTGCGAACTAATCAAAAATGGAGTCGCACAACTTCAAAACATATTACCCAATGGTTAGAGGGTGTAAAAGCTCGAACTGTTGAGCAATCATACTTAGACGAATTATTGGAGGTTTAAAAAATGTTTTTCAAAAAGATTGATTTTTCAGAATACGAACCAACAGATCAAGACACGCTCCGAGCGTGTTTTGATGAGTTGGAATTATCAGGTTATGACATTTTAGAAAAAGATGAGCTTAGAGTTTTAGCAGAATATAAGGCCGAAAAGTTTAAAAACTTTATGCGACCTTTATTTGGTGAAACTCCATCAACTGAAATTTCAATAAAAATTGGGGAATAATTTCCCCTTTTTTCTTACAAAAAGTTTAAAAAATTTTCACTTATCCTGTAAAAATTATGACTATTATGAATGGCCGAATGAAAGGCAAAAAAGCCGATTATGTCAAACCTGAGCAAGTTATCGTGAATGAATTAATTCAGGCACTTGAATCAGGAAATACAAAATTATGGCGAAAAGAATGGACAGTTAAGGGTGGCTTCAGGAATGTCTTATCAGGGCATACCTATAAAGGCTCTAACCCTGCTCTGTTATGTTTACAGAGTTCTATTAGGAATTGGCATTTACCACTCTTTATAGGAGCAGGTCAGGCCAAGTCTATTAACTGCCTACCTAAACGTGGTTCACGTTCGGCTCGAATATTACAACCGCTCCAGAGATCCTTTGAACTCAAAGAGAAAGACGAAAATGGAGAATCACAATATGGGTCATATATGGCTTATAAATGTGTTCCCGTTTTTAATGTTGCTGATATTCGAGGATTGAATGATGAAGCTAGTCTTAAATTAGAAAAGTTAATTGATGATGCAGTTCTAACTGCTAAACCTAGAAAATTAGATGTCAGAGTAAAAGAAGCTCATGACAGATTATTCCAATGGGAAAAACAGATTAACACTCTTGTAAAGGGTGGAGATAGAGCTTATTACAGAGAGTCAAGTGATGAGATAGTCATTCCAAAAAGATATAACTTCAAGAATGATGAGTCTTATCTTGCGACTTTTGCTCATGAAGCAGTTCATTCAACTAAACATAAGACTAGGTTAAATCGAAAAGACTTAACTTACGCTCAGGAGGAGTTAGTAGCAGAGCTATCCGCATATCTCATATGCAACCGACTTCAAATCTCAAATCTAGACACAATGAACCATGCAGCATATTTGCAAGCGTGGTGTCCAATGCTTAAGTCCGATCCAAAGATCTTATTTAAGTCATTAGCCAATGCTAGTAAAGCAGCAGATATGGTGATCGGAGAGCAATAAGCTCTCCTTTTCTTTTATTATTTATTATGAAAAATTACAAAGCAACTGACCCTGAAATGATTCAGGCAGGAAAAGACTTAGCAAAATTATCTAATTTATCTAATCGGGTTATTTCTAACGATAAAGATTTATTTCAGGAATTAATGACGATCCAATCAAAACTTTGCGAGATTTCAGCAATCAAAGCTAACTTCATGCAAAGATATGAGGATATTTTAGATGAGCAAGCGAGAATAGAAACTCAGCTATGCGTCTTTCAACATGAAATGCTCCACTCATTTGAGTTGGTCATTCGATATTACAAAACAAAAAAGAAGGGCTTTAAATAGCCCTATCTTTTTCTAGTTTTAATTTACACCTAGTCAGAATTAAAGTTTCATAGAGCTTTTTATCTGACTTTAAAGCTTTGGTTAATAGGTTATCCCAATCTTCAGAGGATAATTTATTGAGGTTGTATGGATCGTAACCCATTTCTTGTATTGAAAAGACGTAAGACTTAATTAGACTCATAATGATACTGTTACTACATCATTAAATATAGCACAATGGATTGACAATTACATAAATATAATGTTATTGTTAAAAAGCGTTCACTTACCCTAAATTTATGAAACGTATTTACCCTGACGATATGCAACTAGATCAATTTCTAGTTCTTAACGAAACAGATTATAAAGTCATATCAGAAGCATTAGAGGATATGGCCTGTTGTATTCCTAAAGATGGACAATATAACAGAATAAAAATCTCTCAAGAAGAATTTGATCTTTGCAGAGCAAAAATTCTTACAAGAAAAAATTTACAAGGAGGTAGCAACTAATGGGTTTAGATATGTACTTAGAGGGTTCTTTTTCAACAAGAGCCTATATACAACCTACTGATCAGCAATATGCTGATATAAGAGAAGGTAAGGAGGTTACAGTTAAAAGATCACCAGAATTGGAAGATGCTCTTACTGCTATTGGTTTTGAAAACGCTCCAATAGATCATTCCTATAATCACATGACTTATGTGTTTCCACTACTAACATGGAGAAAAGCTAATGCAATTCATAAGTTTTTTGTAGATGAAGTGCAGGGCGGTAATGACGACTGCGAGCGTCATTGGGTATCTTTAGAACACTTAAAATTACTTCTTCAGAATATTAACGAAATTTTTAAAATTGAAGATGAAAAAGAACGTATAACAAAAGCAAGTAAGATTTTACCTACCGATAATCTAGGTTGTTTCTTTGGAACTGATGAATACGACAAATGGTATTTTCAAGATTTAGAACGTACCAAAGTAACTCTTGATAAGTTATTTGCTTATGAAGAAAAAATGTCAGGAACAGGAAAATGTTTTGATAACTTTTATTATCAATCATCTTGGTAGGAGGTATATATATGTCGCACCCTGTAAATACTGAGATTTTAGAATCTCTATTCGATGAACAGATTGATGCTGTTCAAAAAAGATTTCCCTCCCTTTCAAATAGGGAGGTTGAAATCATCGCAGCAAGAAGAGCTAAACGTCTTTTTTGGGAGATGGCTCAATGAACAATTCAAAACTAACCGAATGGTTACTTGATAACGACTGTCCCTTTGAATTTGATGTTGTAGGTAACTACTGTGATGCAGTAGTTCTTATCTTTATTGAAAAGGAGGAAGAATGAATATTACAGAAAGTCGTGACGAAGCATTTGAAGCTATTGCAGAGATGTTACGCTCCAATGTAAAGAAGACGAAGATAGCTTCTAAACTGTCTGCTGATTATTGCGTAAGCGATAAAACAGTTTATAAGTGGATTTCTAAAGTTGAAGAGATGTATGACATTGAGCCAATCGAGTCTATTCTTCAACAACATAAATCTGAATTAAAATCTGAAATTTATCAGGATTTAATTCGAGATTATCATAAAGCTAAAGATGAAAAAGATGATGAGTTACGAAGAAAGATTGGAGCTATATTAAATAATACTTACCTTAAAAAAATTAATTTCAACTGAGAATTTCGCTAGCGAATTATGATTGACAACCCATTACCAAATCAAGTTATGCAGGAAATGGATTTAGCCCATTTATCCGATCAGTTTAATCAAACTGTTTTCGATCATGGACTTGAAATAGCTAAACACTACAAAGTACATTCTGATTTACATGATTACTTTGCAGATTGGTATTTAGATTATATGCAACAGAATCCTGATCTATTCGATCACACTTGTATTTATCTTGATTCTGATTACATAGTCGATTGGTGGGAAGATGAGTCATTCTTTTATGACGATTTCGATTCACCTTACATGGAGATTAAAAAATGAGACTTGATTCTATACACATTATTCTTAAAGAATATATTAAGGAACAAGAAGAATTACATCACATTGATAGAGATATTAATTCTTGGCAACTTAATAAGTTATCAGAATTAACCGATCAATTAGATGACATCATTTGTTACGAACCAACCGATCACGAAATGATGTCTAGCTTCGGTACAAAATGGCATGACGCATTATGAAAAATTTATTTGATTCTCAGATCTGTGTTGACTGTAACCTACCCTGCCATTTTGGTTCGGGTAGATTTGTTAACAGATATTCTGTTTACAATGATGATGTAGAAGGTTGGAGATGCGGAGACTGTGCTGCTGAAGTTGATGCAATGTTGGAGGAAATGAATAATGACTAATTTCGTTCCAGTAACACGTTACTCTAGGTGCAAAAGATACTCAGGTGCATTAATAAAATGCCCTGAGTGTAACGCAGTTGCTACTATCTATCATCTTTCTTGGTCAGCACTTGGCTGTCAAAACTGTAAAGCTATGATAGATAAATACGATTGGTTCATAGAAAAAGGTAAACATTCAAAACTATAAGATTATGCCTAAAGGTAAATACTACGAATATCAAATTAAACGATCCGCACTAGATCAGGATTATCTTTCTGGTAATATTGATGACTTTCAATATGCCAGAGAGTCTCTTGACCTAGACTTGAAATACGAACCATACATACTAGCTCAAACTATCAATAGCGAAATCGCTAAAAAACAACACAACATAGGAGATTCTAAATGACTTATTACGCTGTAGTCGCTAGAGAAGAATACAAAGAAGAAGAAGTTTTACTTTATCAAGGAAACTATTCTCCTCAAGAATTAAACAAAATGGCAACTGAAGAAGTTAGACAAAATACAACTATGGAATATGAAGATATAGAAGATTGCTACGTTCATATAGATTTTATCTTTAAATCTGACACACCTATCAAATGGATTTATGACTAATAACAACTGGGGTATAAATTTTCCTGATAATCCTTACGAAGGTCAGATTTTTTATTACCCTCATACTCAAGATACCTTTACTTATGTCGTTCCTAAAAACCAATCAGGTTCAGGAGAATGGGTTATGGTTACTTATCAGGACTTTACTTCAAACCGCAACTAACTCATCTCTTTTTACCATATCTTGAAACTCTGCAACCTTTTCTTTAAATAACGCACCACAACCTATCAACTCCATAGCTGTTACCCAACGAAGCTGTAATCCGTTCTTTCTTATTATACATATTAATCCCCTTTTTGCTCTAACTCCTGTTTTTTCATATAGCCCTTCATTGTACGCACCTATCTGTAATAAATGATCCTGTAAATATTTTTCTGGTTTATCTGTATCTTTTCCATATGTTTTGAAATCTACTATTGTTAATTCTGAATGGCCGTCAGAGTTTTCTGTATCTATTAAAGCGTCACATTGACCAGCATATCCTGATGAATGGTTAATATTAAATTCACTAAGATGAATGGCTTTTATATCTTCTAAAAATGGCTGTATATTTCGGGTGTACTCACTACACGCCCATTGTTCCTCGACTTTATTTTTACCATGAATGGCGTTTTGTAATGCCCAAGTTGTGATTGCTTGACTAGGTCGTGCCAAACCATCTTCATAAGTTTTCCAACCATTGCGTTTGTTTGCTGAATTTATTGCCAGTATAGACGCTCTTTTTAATATTTTCTCGCAATATGAATGAACCGCAGTACCAATACTACAAGCCATATCTCTGTGTTCTAAATTCCCTGGTCGTTTAACCCATTTCATTAAAGCTGCTTTTTGTTCGGCAGGGGCAGTATGTTTTAAAATTGACGTTACTGAATGATATTCTTTCTCTTCCTCATCACGATATATCCTATGTTTACCCGAGTCATCCCGAACCAAAGATGAATGACGTAACCCTGCTAATAAGTTTTGCCTGTCCTGATCTTTAGGTAAGGCCAATGTCATTTGTTTATGAATGATTTTTATTTAACTTTAACTGGGGTCAGATTTAATTGCAAGTTATAAAACCTTTTCCGTTATATCGACCCAATGAAACCAATCTATTGTCGATTTTAAAATGCAGTCTCCAAAATCTTTTTCTTCATATCTAAAAGTCCTTTTTAGGTCAAAGTCGTAATGAACCTGACCTAAATATGGAGCTTTAGGGAAATCTATTCCCATTGATGATCTGAAATATGGCATAATTACCAACCTTTTTTACGTCTAGTTGAATGGGATCTTTTTCTAAATTTAATGACATTATCACTTCGAGGTTTTTGTGATGTTAAATGCCATCCTTTTCCTTTTGGACATTCGTAAACATATGAATGGCCTTTTCCTTTTGCTCGCATATCTGCTGCAATGATTTTTGCTTCCTCTTCGGATCTATAGCTAACTTTATTGCATTTGTAACAATGATCTAAAACTATAAATCCTTTATCTTGAATGTAGCTTTGAAGGTTTATAAAACTAAGACGTTGCATTGGCGGTTGGTACTTTTGGTTCTACGTCATCCCATAACTGCATTTCAGGAGCTTCAGGCATAACATCTTTATTAGCGAGAGCTTCTTTCTCCCACTTTTCATACTTAGCATTTTCTAATGCTTGTTCTCTTACGGGCTGAAACATATCATCAATGGATCTTCGGATCATAGAAGATATTGATGTCCCTGGTCGGGCATAGTGTTTCAACATTTCGTACTGTGATTTTGTTATTTGAATGGAAATTCTGTGTAAAGAATTAGCATCAGATAAAACGTCAGAAAGAGGGGACATTTGGAATTACCTCGAGAATAGGGTGGATCTTCTTTGCATCCACTATGGCATACATTTCTGTATTAGGGTATGGAGCAACGAATTTAATGGTTGGTGTCTTTTGGACATGGCTGTTGAAACACTTTATAAAAGAGTTCAACATATATTGGGCAGGATTAGTGCCTCTTCGTTTGAAGTAACCACTACCCAACTGATTTCTAAATGAAAGGCAAACATCTTCTGAATCTAAATTCGCTCCAAAACATATCGCATCCATAAAACTTAAGATGGGTACTTTTGACCAATGCCTATCTCTTGCTAATAATGAAAAGGTTAAAGCAACTGATTCACTAAAACATCTAAAACTTTTTCTTCTTCTGGTAATTTCATCAATCATAGGCTCTACATAATCTTTATGTATTTCATATAATTTTGTAACTTCAGAATGATAAGGAGTTTGACTACCTGACCACCTTATTTTTGGGTACTGATAATAAAACTGATAGTTTTTTAAAGCTGCTGCAATCGTTTTACCTTTAACGCTACCTAATATTTCAAGTGCATCTCCAGCAGTTCTTGTAGAACCTGTATCTACAACATTAAATATTGAAGGGTCAAGATTACGGCCCAACATAATTTGAATGGGCTTTTCTGCTTTTACTACTGCTGCAAGTCTATGTTGACCATCAAGAATGTTATCGCTTGAATCTAAAGCAATACCTTGTGCAGTTAAAAGCCAACCTCCAGTTTTTATACTGTGAGATAACCTATCAACGTGTCTTTTTTTGAATTTTCTATTTTTTTGGGTCGTTTGACCTAGTAGTTGCGATGCCCATTGAGGGGTCATGGTAACTACCTCAAATGTTGGAGTAGTCATAATAGGGTAAGTTTTTAACAATTTAAATCCTTATGACATCATATTACCACAAGTTCTTGTATCTTTGCAACAGTATCTTAACATAAAAAAACTGCCAGAAGTTAATCTGACAGTTTCTTTTTTCCGTATGGGCAATGACCCTTCTCTATTATCCTCCGAAAGGATCTTCGTAAGATAGTAGCTTGGTTAAATCGAAACCTTTTGACTTAGTTTTTTCCCAAGCTGCTTCTAGTGCGTCTTGGTCATCTTCATCTTGAGGTTCAATTTGAATGTCGTAATTCCAACGACCTCCTTCTCTATCTAAAGAAAGAGAAAGATCCCACTCCATAAGATTTTTATACTTTCTGTTTAAAGATAGCTTTCTGATCTTACTAAGAATCTGATACTGGTCTGCTTCTAAGATACGAACCATTTTGTTCTTGTAATCATAGATAGGCCAAACATAAGTTTCTTTAGGATCGGCTGGATCTGTACTTTGAAATTTAGTTCCTCTTGTATAAGAACCTCCCATTTCAGTAAGAACTTCTTCTTCTGAGGGTTTGCTGATAAATCTAAATGATTTACCTTTTTCTCCGTGTACAGATTCTCCGTAGATTTTCCAAAAGATTAGGGGATCTTCTTCCAATAATGCGAAAGAAATGGGTTCTTTTGGATCAACCTTTGATGGGTTTAAATAAGAAGAAACAAGTGGGCGATCCCCCTGTTCTTCTGCTTTTTTGACTTTTTCTTCAAAAGTGGCTGAAAATTTCATAAGTAGAAATTGTTAGTTAGCGTTGTAATCAATGGGCAAAATATATTTGCACAATCTCATTCTAATAGCTTGACCTTAATTTGTAAATACCCTAAAATAAGAAAACCTCCGAAATCTGTTGATTACCAAAACAGAAGTTCAGAGGTTTCACTTACCCTAATAGAATGATACATGACAATTATTAATTTCGTCAAGACTCTACCTGAGAACCTAGTTTACGCACCTATCTATAAAAAAGATGCTCCAATGAAATCAGGCCGTAAGGCTACTGGTAAAAATCCTTTAGAAGAATCATGGGAAAGAGATTTTGATAATCACGATCTAGAACTAGCAATAGAGAAAAATTCCGATCTCCAAGCTGTTGGTCTTTATACAGGTATAAGAGGAAAAGGTATCGTAATTCTTGATATTGATAAAGACCACTCTGTATTAAAAAGAAAATGGTCTGAAACTCTTATAGGTGCTCCTAAAATCACTTCTACTAAGAAAGATGCAGCAAAGTATGTCTTTAGCGTTCCAGAGGCTCTATGGGGAGAAGTAAAGGGTCATGGCCTTCGTAAAGAAGAAGGTGGTAATTATGAAATACTTTGGGGAAGAAGACAGGGTGTTATCTATGGTGCTTACCCAGGTGGACATAGTTCAGAAGAAGGTTTCTATAAATTAACTGGTGATCTTTCAAAAATACCTGTAGCTCCTGCTTGGTTATTAGCTGAGATGAAAGCTCCTCCAAAACCAGTTCAAAATAAAAAAGATTTAGACTTTAGTGATAGAACTGATGATGAGATTGCTCAAATCATCCATGAATGTCTTTCCGTTATATCCCATCAGGGTTTAGGTAGTAGAGAACATTGGGTTAGGGTTGGAATGGCAATTCATTCTGCTCTTCCTAGTGAAATGGGTTTAGCATTATGGTCTTTCTGGTCATCTCAAGATCCTGACTTTGCAGGAGAATGGGAAGATGCAGGAGATCACGATACTCCCTGCACTACTGCTTGGTATTCATTTAAAAGTGGTGGTATTGGTTTAGGTACTTTAATTTGGTTGGCCGATAGAGAAGATCCTGAAAGACATAGATTTTCTTCTGAAAACAAAAAGATTGTTAGTAAAGCTGAAGATAAACAGGTTCAAGAAATTAGAACTTCTACTCTTGATTTTGGTGATGTCATTAAACGTGCCAAAAATATTCTTGAGTTGGATAACCCTGCTGAGATGAACTACAAGTTAAATACTTTGGCATTGAAAGCTGGTTATAGAGATCAATCATCTTTGGAAAAACTTATTGTTGATCAGATTCAATATGAAAGCCAAAAAGGTATTTTAGACTTAGCTGACCTTTATGCTTTAGACATTCAAAGAGAATATTTGATACCTGACATTCTTCCTACTCCTTCAGTTGTTCTTATTTATGGGGCAGGTGGTGATGGTAAATCCATGAGTGCTTGGACTATGGCAAAACATATTGCTACTGGAGATCCTTTCCTTGTTAGAGGTAGTAAAGTTCCTGTAGAAAAAGGTACTGTTCTTTTGCTTAATGGAGATCAACCTTTATCTCAACTAAAGGAACAGCTAGAAGAAGTTAATCTTCCTGTTAATAGCAATGTAAAAATTCAAACTGATTGGCAGTTACAAAGATACGCTCAGTTTATTAAGTTAATGCAGGAACATACTCCTAAATTAGTTGTTATCGACTCTCTTATTGGATGTAGTGGTGGTAGAGCTTTTGATGAAAACAAATCAGATTTTGCTCAACCTTTATATTGGCTAACCAGAAATAATGGTGTTCTCTTTCCTAAGACAACAATTCTTATAATTCATCACGCTAATAAAAATGGTGGATTTAGAGGAACATCTGCTATCAGAGATGCGGTTGATGAAACTTGGAAACTATCTAAACCAACTCAAGAACAGGTAAATAAGGTTGGTCGCTCCAGTAGATTTATTACCATTGAAAAATCTAGGTCTGGAAGAATGGGAACACAGATGATTATGAAGATGAATGATGACCTTACATTCTCTATAGCTGATTACACTCCAGAAGTTTCTAACGATAGTGAATCTCCTACAACTGTTCAAGATAAAGTCCTTCAAAAATTAAGAAAGATTCATCCCGAAACTTATACCATAAATCAAATGATTCACGATCCAATGGTTGATGGTAAAGATGCTGCAATAAGAAAATCGTTCCAAAGATTGATTAAAAAAGGTCTTATTGAAGCTATAGAAGATGATGATTCTAATAAGTCTTATAAAGCAGTCCTCGCACGGGGAGAGGGTGCATATCTTGTCCCATTGGAAGAATCCTAGTTATACCAATAGATTTCAGTGGGACAACTATGTGAGACAAGATAGATTGTCCCATTGTTTTTAAAGCGTGAGACAATTCCCCTTGTCCCATACCCTTGTCCCATACCAAATCAATGTCCTGGAGCGTGATTATAAAGAATGGGACAATTCCAGCCACTCTCCCCAGGAAAATTGTTATTTTATATTATTAAAGTATCAACCTATCAAATTTGTGATAGCATTGGTTAAAAAGATATTTATGGCTGAAACTGGCAAAAAACCTCACGGAAACAAAAAATATTATCACGTTCTCATAGATATAAACAGAGGAGAGTTATTTGATGAATATATTCGTACGAAATTAAAAATTAAGCCTACTTCTTGGATAAGAGATGTTGTTTATAATTTTTTACAAGACAAGATTGATAAAGAAGTGTATGATAAAGCATTAAAAAAAGATCAAGAAAACTGGAATAAAGCAATTCAAAACCGATTACAAGGTAGAGCACTTTCTAGGATTCTTAATTCAATCAAAAAAAAATGAGTGATTCTAAAAAATTAAAACGATTAAAAGAAATAAGACGTAAAAATTTAGAAAAAAATCTTTTAGATATTGAGCTAAAAGGTTACGATCATTATATTTTTATTAATGAAAGAAATAAAGCTCAAGTAGTTACTAATACTGGTAATTGGGTCGTAGAACATATTAGAACTGCAATTCTTAAATTTAATTATGAAATTGATAAAATTGATAAATTATTAGTAAAAGATTTTACTGAAAAAGAAGTTAAGGAATATGAAAAAACTTTTTTATCGGATTAGATTTTTTTTCTTCCCTTACTTGCTTTACAACAAGGTTAGCTTCAAGTTCAATTAGCCTTCCTAACATAGAAGCTAAAAACATATCTTGTTCTAATTTATGTCTTACAAGATGAGTACAATACCTTTTTATATCAATTACATCATCACTTGCCATAATTTCTCTACAACGCATTTCAACATCTAACTTCATTTCTAAAGGTGCTTGTTCAATGTCAATATTGAGAAATTTAGTAATTTTCATTTTAGGGAAAGAGTTGTTGTTCTAAAATTTCAACTGCTTTATCATCGAGCGTATTTGTTGTTTGTTTAGCAAGTGACTTCATTAAGTCCACAACTAATTTTTTGACAGCCGTTGTTGTTAAAAACGTCATCAATATTGGTTTTAAGATTTTATACATAAAAAAGTATGTGTTACATCCCAAACATACCAAATATTACAAGTTTTGGCCTTCTATCCTACTAACCGCCTTTTCTAACTGATTTATTCGGTTAAATAATTCTCTAATATCACGTTCTCTTCTGTTGCTCATATTAGACAACACCATTAAAAAAGCGGTTGCTGCTGCTCCGATTAACGCTCCATAAACCTCTGGCATTGCTTTAAGTTATAATTATGCCTAGTATGACTAATAAATCCTAGTTATGACAGAAGAAGTCAAAAAAGGCCCTCTACAAAAACTCAAGGAAAGCATTAATGACAAAGAAGAGCAGTTAGCTTTCATCTCAGTCGTAGTAAGACTTGTTGTTGTTGCTTGGAGTGGTTTTATCGTTTCTCTTAACTACGTTGCCCTCCCTGGTTATAGTAACGAACCAAAAGACATCACTTTTCCTGCTTCGCTCCTGACGGGAGCACTTGCCAGTTTCGGCCTTGAAGGAGCTAAAAAAAGAGGCGATGGAACATACAAGCCAGAAGACAAACCGTTAAGTAAGAAAGAAGTAGAAGCGTTATTGGCTACACAGTCAGGAACTTATCAAACGATTAGAATAGAGACACCCATCAAAATCCTTGGTGCGGAAGTAATAGATAAAAAACAAAAATCATGAAAAAGTTTCTTCCCATACTATTCATTGCATCAAGTGTTCCTTGCTACGCAGACGTAACTTCGAGCATGATGACAACTGTTCAAATCCAAGTTAATGCTGCTGGAACACAGGTCGAGAGGTTAGGAGGTAGCTACTCTGCATCTGGAACTAATGTTGGAACTACCAACTCAGGAGATCAGTTAGGAGGTTTTAGTGTTAACTCAACTACTAACGCAGTTACTTTTGATGCAGGGCAATATTCTATAAATTCTAATGCTACAAACTGGTCAATAACTGAATCACTATTACAACCAGATGCAATGCAAACTGGAACTTTAGACGTTGGTGATGTTTCTAACTTTGGTAGTGTCATATCAACTGATGCTGGAGTAGGAACAGGCTTTGATGTAACTATTGGTTCGGATCATACAATTACAGATTTAGATTCAGGCGGTGCTGGTTCAACTACAACAGGTAGTTTTGTTACTTCAGTTACTACTCAATGATGAATGAAAAAACTTTTACTACTTCTGTTTTTTTATGTCATACCAGTTAATGCACAGCCAATCGTACCTGCCTTCACTACTGGGACGGTTTCAAGCACCACTAATACAACAACTTCTATATCAGAAACAATTACCAGTTTTGACTATGCAACAGGATACGAATATACAGTTACAGGTGTTGGGGTTTCTATGGATGGTGACAGTATTACTCCACCTCCCACAACTATTAATGAAACAGTAAATGGGACTGTATATACATGGACAGGATTAGATCTTTCTTCAAAACCAAATTGGGAAGTTACAGGAGATGCCTTTCAATTTACAGAAACATATTATGGAGCAGGTCTTCAAAACATGACGATCATTCAAAGAAATATAGAAAGCGAATCAGTAGTTACATCTACCTCTGTCTTTTCCCAATAGCTCTAACACCTGTAGAAGCCCTTGCAAACGCTGTAAGTCAATCAAACAACGGCTCAGTCACAAATATGGCTATACAGTCATTAACAGGGAATATGACCACGAATCAGTTTGGAAATAATATTGTTTGCCAGGGAGCTACTCTTACATTCTCTCCATTTATTACTTTTGGTGCTAACTATAGAAAACCTTTTGACCATTACTACACAACTCCGTATTACGATCCAACAGATGCTAATGATGATGGAGTGCCAGATAATGCTGGTGATATTCTTTTTGAAATGGAAAACTATAGTGGTACAAACAAAGATAGCTTTGCAATTAATACAGGTTTTAGTTTAAACTTTACAATCCCACTTGATAGATCATTGCAAAGTACTTGTGAAGAAGCAGCTACAACACAGGTATTACTACAACAACAGATATTAGAAAATAAAAGGTTAGATTGGCAGATAGCTCGTATTCGGGAGTGCGGTAATTTATTAGCTAACGGAGTACGAGTGCATGAAGATAGTCCTTTTTATGGGTTATGTGCTGATATATATCTAGAACCTAAACCTAATCAAGTTATACCGCATACACATCTCATAGAATAACTAAGCAAGGGATAATAGAAGGGCAGTGATTCGTGGCACACGCAATGCTTCCAAATATGCCTTACTCTCCTTGCTAGGTAAGCAAAGGCTCTTTGTATCGGCAGAGCCTAAAAAGGTGTACATACAACTTCCTTTGCTAAGTAAGCAACTGACGCTCTGACAGTGAGGAGGTAGAACTTAATCTACTCTTTATCAGGTCTGGCTGCTTATGTACTATTCTACCTTATCTTTCTTCTTTGTCAGTTTCTTTATTAAGTTCTTTACTATCGGTTTTACTAAATTAATAATAAGTGGTGTACTCGCAGCCACAGTAGCAATAATAGCAGTATTAATAACGAGGCTAACTGGTGGTATGTATTGCTCTTGGAAAGGTACTTGCTCGTAAATGGTTTGGCAGATGCCTTCATCATCTCTTTCAAAGCCAACAATCCTCTCTAGCTTCTTATCATTAGCATAATCTCCAATTCTTCTATTGGAATTAGGGTCAGGGCAATCTGTTAATAAAACAATATCTTTCTCCTCATTAGGTGGGATTACTGGATTTTCTCTAGGAGGTGGTGGTGGTGTATTTATTGTAGGTTTAGTTTCTTCTTGAATATACTCTAATTCTTTAGGGTCATAATTTATTGGTATATAAGATGGGATCGTATGCCCTGCTGGACAGCTATAGTATGAACCATTTGGATCGTCAAATATAATCTGTGTATTTTTAACAGAAACATCCCTGTGTGTTCTTACACAACCAGCCATTTCAATTTTAGGTAAAGCTATATTAAGACTCTGATTTGTTGTAGGTATATGTATAACTGGTATTTCAGGAATAACAATCTGAGAGATTTCTGGTATTAAGATTTTATCAATCGACATTTATTGTTTAGCTAAATAAACTTCCACAAATGAATTACATTTTGGACAAGATAAATTAGTTACCATTGAATATTCTTCTGCAAGAACAGGTTGAAAGTCTTCATCAATATCATGGTCGCCACCCCATATCAATTCAGTTTTACAATGCCAGCAGTTCATTTATTTATTGTCTTTTAATAATAAAATTGATTCTCCTGTTCTGTCAGGCATTGCATTATCTAAAATGTTAGGCATTAACTTTTGTACATTTTCTAAAACTTCATTCATCATTTTAGTTTTAAACTGTGGTGAAGTCAGGTACTTATAACCAAAATATGATGCTCCTAGAGTTGAAGTAATAAGAACAAATGATAAAATTGATAAAGCGTTAGCAATTTTTTGAAACATGATTAAAGAGTCAATAATACGAGCATGCTCAATGATGAGCTTAGTCGTTTTGCTACTTATTGTAGCTATCAGTCCTCTCTATGTCACTATGGGGATTATGACAAGGCAAATGCTTGAAAAGAAGAGTTAAGTTTTAGTTTGTTTTGCGTCTGAAGGTTTTATTTCCTGTTCTTGATTTTTTGTAGATAATAACTGTGCCTGTGCATCTTTAACACCTAATATTGCACCTTGATACCTGTCTTCATTTTTACAGGCGATCTCATAAGCACGTTTAGCTTCTTCTTTTTGAGTTTGAATACTAATAAGCTGTTGTTCGTACTGCTTAATTAGATCATCTAGTGGGTTAGTCATTAGTCTGCCTCCTCTGCTGTATTTCCATCTGCTACCCAAGCAAGGTACTCTTGGTAGTCGGTGTTTGCTTCGTCAAATGGAATAATTGCATTATCTTCTTTTCTCAAAATTGCGTTTTTAATTTCTTCTTTTGATGGGTCTGAAACTTTTTTGTAAGTGTAATTCATAATTAAAGCTCCGCAGCAGCATTATATGTACTTTGTCTGTGGTAGTTACCAGTTGCCGAAAGATTCACCCTATAACTAAATCCAGTACTAGAAACATGATAAGTATAATCAGCATCAGCTACATTTGATGTACTGTGATTTGTGGGAAAAGTGATGGTTGGTGATGCTCTCATTATAGTCGGAAAAGTTAAATAAACTCCATGAACAACACTTCCACCATCACCATTATATGCACTTCCAATAGCTGCCATGCCAGAAATAAAATACCTATGACATAAAGCAAGCTCCTGTGCGAATGACCTATGCTCAAAATCTGTTGCCACATCCGAATCACTTGCTTCTAATTGTACACCTGTCAAATAAAATTCATTACTGGTGTTATCCATAAAATTAGACTGACCTGTAACTGCTGCGTTAACATCACCTGATGTCCAAGAAGTAACAGCACTTGCTATATCACTAGATCCAGCAGCTAAATGCCACATTATTCTTAAACCTTCTCCATTTCCTGTAATGATATTGTTTGAAGTATCGGCTGAAAATGCAACAGTAAATCTTTGCCAACTTGAAGTAACTGTAAAACTCCTATTTTGGTAATAGTATGTGCCACCAGAATTTTTTTTGCTTAACTGTACAGAATATTGATGATTATTATTTTGTGAAGCTGATTTAGCATAAAAAGATAAAACAAATTTTTTTGCAGATGAAGTTCCAGAAGCAAACCCAATAAGATTATCTGCTTCAATAAGTTGAGCTATTATTCCGTTATGACTTCCAGTTGGTGTTTGAGTACTATCAGGTGTAATTTTTAAAGATTTGGTAAATCCGTCTGGTGCAGATGTATCTTGTGTTGTAGTTGTATCAAATGTAAATCCACTACCAGTTCTGTGATGGAATCTATCTAATGTATATTCTTCGCCTGTTCCTGTATATGAGCTTGCTCTTTGATTAACAATCATCTGACCGTTAATTACTCTGTTTCTATTACTTAGGTTATTAGTAATATTCGCTGTACAAGTACCGTCATTGGCAAGGCTTACAGCATCTCCTGATGCTCCTGTATGCCTAATACTATTAACAATTAATCTACTGCTCATGGCTTGGGATTAGCGTCTTTAACTGCTTTGTTGTGAATAGCAAAGCTACCTGTTGCATCTAGTTTACCTGCAATAATATCGTCATACAACATCCCAAGCTGATCTCCAGTTGGTGCATACGTTGTAGAACCATCAGTTGTTCTGTCACGTTTATATTTAGTAGCAGCTAATTCATCATTTATAGCTTTTCTTGCTGTATCTATCTTAGATTGAACAAGAGTTACGGATTTACCATCTTTATCAAACGCACCAGCAGAATCATCAATAGTAACGACTGTACCTGCGTATGCTTTGTAAATAGCTTCGTGATCTAAGGCCATAGTGTTTTA
>CERB01062119.1_pt1 | contig 34586 bp, 7 predicted proteins | sample 356271 | NCBI WGS metagenome assembly CERB01 (sample SAMEA2621155, study PRJEB7988) | marine metagenome | isolation source: saline water (ENVO:00002010), including
ATCGATCATGCTCACATAGATGACATCGGTGAGATACATGGTGATGTTATTACTCATCCTAAGCAATTTTGAGACCAAATAAGACCGATTTTAACCTTTTTCCCACTCCAGTAACCCATTGGAGGGGATTATTAAAGACTATAGAGGTTCAACCTATAGTCGATTTTTGTAAGGACTACCAATCAGGTCAACATAATATGTTAGAAGGGGACGCAGTATGCTCTAGTGGCAGTACACGTCCTCTTTCTCATACAGACAGTATTTTAAATGAGATAGATAAAACCCTTGGTCTAGACCTTTCTGAGGCATTAGAGGACGTTTTAAACAGGTATGCGAAGCAATACGGCATACAACCAGTAACTTTGACTAATAGTTGGTTTAACCTCCAATCTGAAGGGAGTGTCTTAAGACAACATAATCACCCCTTTAGTGTAATATCTGCTGCATTATTTGTTAATGCACCTAAGAATTGTAGTAAATTATATTTTGAAAATCCAAATCCTCATATAGAGTTTAATTATAGGTTGGATGAGAAGGGAAGAGATGAAAGTTTATATGAATATTGGCATTTTGAACCAGAATCAGGAGATTTAGTGATATTTCCATCATGGTTAAAGCATGGATCAATGTATGAAAAGAATAATAGTACTGATCGACTAGTCATAAGCGTGAACGCAGTTAGGAAAACCGACTAAATAGTAAGATAGTTATAATGTAGTTGTGATGTATAAGGCACTGCCCGATGGATTATTCATCAATGAAAGTTCTATTGCTGGTCAAGGTATCTTTACCCGTGTAGCAATAGATGTTGGCACTGAACTTGGTATGTCTCATCTTATTATTGATAATGAGATTATTAGGACACCGTTAGGAGGGTTTATTAACCATTCTGACCATCCAAATTGTGAAAAATATCTGATAGATAATCGATATTATGTGCGAGTGATTAGACCAGTTGTTCCAATGGAAGAATTGTTTCTTAAGTACACATTTTATACTGTTTAATGGCATTAAAAGAAGTTTCTGGTAAGAAAGTAAACTTATCCCGTGCATTTAAAGATATTGCATTTGGGTTAAAACGTAATAGTATTACGAAGGATAGTGGTGTCGTTAAGAATGAGAATGCTATTAAACAAGCAATAAGGTGTTTAGTTCTTACACAAAAGGGAGAAAGATTGTTTCAACCCGATATTGGGTGTGCAGTATTTGAACTCTTGTTTGAACCCTTAGATCTTATGACTGCTGATGCAGTTAGAGATGAGATAATAAATACTCTTAATCAGTATGAGCCTAGAATTAGTCTAATCGATGTTACTGTTAACGTATCAGAAGTCTATAGTAGATTTGATGTTACTGTAGAATATCGCATAGTTGGACAACCTATCGTTGAATCTGTCGATTTCGTATTAAAGAGACCTGAATAATGCAACCGAATAATCTTACAGCATTAGATTTTACCGATGTTAAAGCATCTATTAAGTCCTATTTGAGGACTCGTGAAGAGTTTACTGATTATGACTTCGATGGAGCAGCATTATCGTATCTAATCGATGTATTAGCGTATAATACCTATTATACGTCATTTAATGCTAATATGTCATTAAATGAAGCGTTTTTACCTTCTGCTACAGTTAGAGACAATATTGTAAATATTGCAAAATTACTAAATTATGTTCCACGTTCTATTATTGCATCCCAAGCAACTATAAATTTAGACGTTCAAACAACGCAAACAAGTAATTCATATCCAAGTACTATTACCCTTGCTAAAGGACCAGTAGTATCTGGTGGTAAGTATTTCTTCAATGTCGTTGCACCTACTACTGCATCTGTTGATTCTGTTACAGGAAAGGCGACTTTAAGTGATCTTGTAGTTAGACAAGGATCTATAGTTTCATTTTCTTATATTGTTAATACTTTCCAACAACAGACTTATGTAATCCCTTCTCCTAACTGCGATATTAGCACTTTAAGTATTAGGGTAAAAGCAAACGAATCTTCAACAACATCTGATTTATACAATAGAGTAGACACAGTAACTAATCTTACCGCTACTTCAAGGATATTCTTCCTCTCTGAGGGTGAAGATATGCGTTATGAGGTTAAATTTGGTGATGATAGTATAGGTCGTGCTTTAAAAGATGGAGAAGTTGTTACTCTTGAGTACCTAGTTACGGATGGTGCTGAAGCAAATGACATCAATAGACTCTCATTTATTGGTCAAATTAGCGATTCTTTAGGAGGATCTTACACTGCATCCGATACTACGCTCACAATTGTCAATAAATCTCAATTAGGAGCCGCAGCTGAGTCGGTTGAATCTATTAAATACAATGCTCCACGGTATTATTCTTCTCAATATAGAGCAGTTACCGCACAAGATTACGCTTTAATTACTAAAAAGGTATATGATAACGCAGATTCTGTAGTTGCATATGGTGGAGATTCATTGAATCCTCCAATTTACGGAAAAGTATACATTGCTATCAGAACTAAAACAGGATCATTACTCAATGATCAGACTAAAAAGACTATTGCTGCTTCACTTAGGAACTATGCAATGGCATCTATTGACCCTGTAGTCATTGATCCAGAGAATATTTTCATATATCCTAAAGTTTTTGTTTCATATGATACAGGATGCGGATCTGATACATCAACAATTAAGACTAATGTGTCAAATGCTATTACTGATTGGGCTAGTCAAACACAAATAAACAATTTTAATTCTACCTTTAGATCACAGGAGTTTGAAAAAGCGGTTACATTGGCAGACAAATGTGTAACTGACGTTTCACTTCAGACAACTATTCTAAGGTACATTAATCCAATTACCAACTCAACCAACACATATACCATTTCTACTGGTTCAGCACTCTATAACAGTGCTCCTAGTTCGACTGATGTTACATCTACAACTACAACAAAAGAACCAATCTTGTTATCTGGATCGTTTAGAACTTCTGACAGACCAGGTATTGATCAACAATTTGAAGATGATGGTTTTGGTAAGTTAAAAACCTTCTATAATACTGGAACTAGAAAGGTTTACACTAACACTAGTGCGGGTACAGTAAATTATGACACTGGAACAATTGCTTTTGGACCAGTTAATATAATTGGATCTGGATCTAACGTATCAACAACTGCAGTTACAATCACTGATTCCACTACTGGTGTTGGTAGTGTTAGTGATGCATCGTTGCTTCCTACTGGATTACAGATTCCTGTTCAGTTTATTCCTGCGAACTCTAGTAGCATTCCTGCTTCTACACCAGGAACTATTATTAATATCGTTTTACCAGAAATAACAGTCGCTGCAATTGGAACGACTCCACCTCCTACTATCCCACTAAATAGTTTGACACCAACAATCTTTGATCAAACACCATCAACGGTTGCAGTCACATCCAGTTCATCATAATTAGAGCATTAGATGACAAGTATCAATAAGGTTTCACAGGCAGTCAATAGACAGACTCCCGAATTTGTAGAGCAGGATTATCCTCTCTTTAATAAGTTTCTTGAGTATTATTATCAATCTCAGGAAAAAACAGGTCTAGGACAGAATATTCTTAATAACTTCCTTGGTTATTTGGATATTGATAAACTAGACATTAGCATTCTGGATGGTGCAACGAAGGTAGTAGAATCAATAAGTGCGACAGACGATATAATAATTGTAGAGAGTGTTGATCAATTTCTTGAGAACGATGGTTCTGTTCTCATAGGTGATGAAGTAATTTACTATGAAAAAGCACAAGCTGGACCCAATATTGCTCTAAGTCCAGGTGTTTCTTATGATCAGGTTAAATTAAAGTGGATTAACCTTGCAAGTCCATTAATGAGTTTTGATGGGTCTAGACAATCTTTCCCATTAACATCTCAAGATAATCCTATTGCTCCACCTTCTGTGCAGCATTTGATTGTTAGTAATTACGGTAAGGTTTTAATTCCTGGTACAGACTATAGTGTCGAAGGAACAAATATAATATTCACTACTGCTCCTAGAACTAGAATACCTGCTGATGATGCGTCATCAACTTATATTACTTACTTAAACGGTTTTAATGAGAATACGATTGTTGCTTTAGACAATCTTTCTGGTAGTTTTGGTGAAAGTAAGAGACAATTTACTATTACTAGATCTGGTGCAAGATATGAACCTATTGCTGATGAATATGTTCTTGCAATTTATGATAATCGTCTATTAACTCCAAAAGTAGACTTTTTCATCGATGGTGATCAATTTATCTTCTTAACAGCACCATTAAACGGTAGATTCCTTTCATTATTCTCTATTGAAGCACCTATTCCTTCTTTTGGTGCTGGTGCTGTAGGTTATGCACGTATTAGTGATACTGGAACTCTAACTGGTATTTCTATTAGTAAAAATGGTACTGGATATAAGTCTGAGTATCCTCCAAAGATTTCTATTAATACTGAGAATGGTAGCGGTGCTTCTGCTTCTGCTTTAGTTAATGGTCTTAAGAGTATTGCACTATTAGAAGGTGGTCAGGGATATAGTAGCACTAATCCACCTGTAGTTCAAGTTCAAGCACCTACTGCTGTAGGAGCAACTGCAGCAACTGTTTCTGCGACTGTTACTAATGGTGCTGTCAGTGCTCTTACAATCACTAATTCTGGTTCTGGATATACATTCACACCTAGAATCACTTTCAGGCAACCAGGAGGTGCTGTACTAGGCACTCCAACCGTTGTTAATGGACAGATTACTGCAGTAAGTATTACTAGTTCTGGTTTTGGATATACAACTGTTCCAACAGTCTATATTGATGAACCAACTGGTACAAATCCAATTAAAGCAGCGTTCCAAGCAGTTTTAAGTAGTGATGGTGAAATTACATCCATTAACATTTTAAATGCTGGTCAAGGGTATACATCTACTCCTAGAATGGCAGTTATTGACCCAGTAGGTGCTCAAGTTCTTGAAACTACTGTTGATAATCAAGGTAGAGTAACAAATATTGAACTTTTAAGTGGTGGTGTAGGTTATAGTGATGTTCCTTCTGTTTATATCGTAGATAACAGAACTGATGCTACTGGTGCATATGCTGGTGGAACTGGTGCTATAGCAACTGCATCAATCTTCAATGGTCAGATTACAGATATTAATATTAGTGCTTTTGGTGGAGGATACAGTCAATCTGCTCCTCCCGTGGTTGTTATTCAAGCACCTCCTGCTGCTGAAGCATCTGCGGAGATTGGTTTAAATGAAGTTACTGGTTTTACAGTAAATCAAGCTGGTAGCGGATATCAGAAGGCACAATTGACTGGATGTGCTCGTGCTGCGTCTTCTATTACTTCTTATACGGAAAGTGGTAACGCAATATTTACAAATAATACTATTGCATCTGCACATGCGGTAGATGAACCAATTAAGTGCTTAGATGCGTTATTTGTTAAGAGATTACTTGACAAGTACACAGAACAGTATTTACCAGATGTTCCTACATTAGATTACTCTAAAATTGATGTTAGAACAGCAATTAAGACAATTAAGGACTTTTATAGTTCTAAAGGAACATCATACAGTATTGGATATCTCTTTAAACTACTTTATGGTGAGACAGTTAGTATATCTTATCCTAAAGATCAGATAATCAAACCATCTGCTGCAACATGGTCTATTGACACTATTTTGCGTGCTACTTTAGTTAGTGGTGATCCTACAGATATTCAAGACGGTCTTTTAACCCAAGAAGCGGATATTGCTGACCTTAATGTTAAAGAAGCAAGTGCTCTTGTAGAAAATTATATTTCAATTAGAACATCACAAGTTACCATATATGAATTAGTTCTTTCCGAAGAAACTATTGCGGGAACCTTTATTGTTCCTTATAAGACAAAATTAGCAGAACCGCTTAATAAAACTGAATCTATTATTACTGTTGACTCTACAATTGGTTGGCCTGAAAGAAACGGTGAATTTATTATTGGTAGTTCAACTGATACTAGAGAAATTGTTCAATATAAGGAAAAATCATTAAACCAGTTCATTGAGTGTACTAGATCAGTAAATGGTGTAGTTGAGGACTGGGATTCTGCTACAGAGGTAAAATCTAACTTTAATGTTTACATTAATAAGGGAACTCCTCAAGAAGTGGTGATGAATATTGTTGGTATCGTTGATGCTCAACAAACAACTCTTACTGATACTGGATCTTACTACTTACCTGGTGATAAATTAACAGTTTCTAAGTTAGGTGGAACAGGAACTACTCCTGAACTTACAACTTGGTTGTATAACGTTAAAAAATTAATCGAAGTTACTTCTGTAGCATTTGGTGGTATTAATAACCAATCCGCGACTATTACTTGTAAGAATGATCACGGTCTTTTGGTAGGAGATCAGGTAACCATCTATGGTGCTAACCCAATCCTTTATAATGGAACATTCCTTGTAACATCTAGAGATAGTGATACTGTTTTCCAATATGCATTACCTCAACCTGCTACTGTTATCCCACAGGGTAATATTCTGGTATCTATTGACCTTAACAAAGGTAAATCTACTAGTACTGCAATAAACAATGCTATTAGTCCTTATACGACTAACGTTCAGAACTCATTCTTTAACGACAATTACGTTTATCTTGCTTCTACTGGTATTCCAAACTATAATATTGGACCTTTCCCAGGATCAGCACTTCTTCCTGGTAACCAAAGAAAATTAACAAGATTCCCTAAAATACCTACTACAATTTCTACAAAGGACTTAATTGGTGCTGGTCCAATTGGAACTTGGGTAAATGGTGTTTCTGTATGGTCTTATAAGTCAAGTTTAACTAAGACATTTGGTGCTATAACAAGTATTGGCATTACAAATGCTGGTTCAGGTTATGATGCTGCTTCTCCTCCTGCTATTACAATTTCTGGTGGTGGAGGTTCTGGTGCTACTGCTTCCGTAGTTGTTGACGGTGCTATCAGTGAAGTTACTGTAACTACTGGTGGATCTGATTATACATCCTCACCATTGGTCTCTATAGTCGGTGGAGGAGGGTCTGGAGCTGCTGCAACCGCTATTATTACTAAAGGTGTTGTTTCACGTATTCTAATCAATTCTGGTGGAACTGGATATACTTCACAACCTCAAATTACTATTGTAGGTGGAGGTGGTTCTGGTGCTGCTGCTACCGCATCTGTTAGAGGTCCGATTAAAACTATTAACGTTGCTTCTGGTGGTTCCGCATACACATCTAAACCTAGTGTTACTTTAAGTTCTGGTTCTGGTGCTGTTGCACAAGCAATTGTACAGAATGGACGTATTATATCAATTGCTATTATATCTGCTGGATCTGGATATACTACTGCTCCTGAAATTACTATTCAAGGTGATGGTTTTGGTGCAGTTGCTAGAGCAACTATTGACGTTGATGGAGAAAATGCTGGTAGAGTTACTAATATTGAGATTATTAACCGAGGTATTGGATATCTTCAAGGAACTACTATTATTAATCTAGATTCAGTTGGATCTTCTGCATTATTCAGTGCAAATGTATTTGAGTGGACTTATAACTTACAATCAACCGCAACTTTAGACTCTGCAAAGGGTGGTGTATTTGAAGGATATAATAATCAGTATGGTGGTGAATATGCCCACCTTTCTAACCCACAAACACTAAGATATATCTTAGGTGATAACCTTTATGAGTCAAACACTGGTACAATCCTAGAAAAAGAGGATTCTGTTGTTCACTCACCTATTATTGGTTGGGCATTTGATGGTAACCCAATTTATGGTCCTTATGGATATTCTGATCCAACTGACCAAGGTTCTGTAATAACTAGATTGAGTACTTCATACAGGGTTAAACCTGCTCTTATATATGATGCTGCAACTAATCCATACCCAGTTAGAACTGATGGACCTTTACTTACGGATACAGATAGTAATGGAACTCTATTGTATCCATATGGTTCTTTCGTTGAAGACTACGAATATGTTTTTGGACTAGGGGATCTAGACCAATATAATGGTCGTTTTTGTAAAACACCTGATTATCCAACTGGTAGATATTGCTATTTTGTTACTATTGACAATACTACTGCTGGTAATCCTGAATTCCCATATGTTTTAGGACCAAGTTTCAACTCTGTTGTAGATAAGTGGAATTTAAGCACTTCTGCTGTTCAGCAGAACATTCCTACTGGTGTTGTCCGTTATAGAGACCCATATGAGAATGTTGACATTGATGTATCAAGAGCACCTAATGTTTCTACAAATGCTCTTACAACTGAATCTGGAGATATAATCTTATTTGAAGTAGAAGATGAAGATAGAAGTGGTGTAATAGATCAGATAGAAACTGATGATCCAGATCAAATGTTTGAAGAATCACCTTTACAGTTATTTGATTACTTCCCTAAAGTAACATTTGACTCTAAAGTTGATATTGAAGTAGAAACTATCACTAAATTTGAAGATGCTTCTGTAAATGGATTTACTATTGAAAACCCAGGTATTAACTATCAGGTTAATGACCGTTTAGAATTTGATAATACTGGTACTGATGGTACTGGTGTTTCTGCTCGTGTTTCTAGAATTAAGGGTGAAGCAGTTGAAAGTTATAGTTTTGAAAACATTAGTGGAGAGAATTTTGGTGTTTTAAAGACTACAGAACCTCATAACCTAGTAATTGGTGATAGTGTCTTTGTGACATATAATCCAATAATGAATAATACGAACAAGACCTTTACTGTTCGTCAATTCAAAGGTATTGAAGAAATTGTTATTAATCAGACTGGTTCTGGTTATAATTCTGATATTCCTCCAACAATTACTATTGATAGTGCTACTGGAAGTGGTGGAGAATTACAAGCAGTTGTAACTACTGTTGGAGCAATCGAGACTGTTAATATTATTAATTCAGGTTCTGGATACACAACTAATCCTCGTGTTATTCTTTCACATCCACAGGTGTTTAAGAAAGCAGATTACTATGTTTCTAAGATTGATAATAACAACTATGTTAAAGTAAATGACGTTGTTATTAATGAAAATAAAGAAATCTTTATTTGTGGTAAAACAAAGGATACTAATGGTAACGAAATTGGTTTTGTTTCTAAATTATCTGCAACTGGTGTTAAAGAATGGGAGAAAAATTTAGAACTTACTGGTGGTGGACAATATTGTGAATTCCAAAAACTTTATGTTGATGGAAATGATGTTTGGGTTGTTGGTAACAATAGACCAAATAGTAATCTTTTAGATTCATATAACCCAGATATTATTCTAGCCAAGTACACTCAAGCATCAAATGGTCTTAGTGCAACACTAGGATTCCAGAAAGGATATGCTGGTATTTCTGGTTCTACTCGTTCTGATAGTGTAACTGCAATTACTAAACTTTCTGATACTAGATTTGTTATAGGTGGTTATACAAATACAAACTCAACTAATCCTTTTGATGCATATATTGCTCTTATTGATACAACAGGTAATTTTGCACTTAAGAGAAAGGTTGCAGGTACTACTACTTCAGAAAAAATTACTGGATTAGTTGTTAATGCTGGTAATGTTTATTTCTCTGTAGAGAGTGCTGCAAGTCCTAATGCTACTGCTATTGATCTTGGATTAGGTAAAGCAACAATTGGTACTAGTGCAATTAGTATTGATTATGTTAAAACATATTCAAATACTTCATATTCATTCTTAGATTCCAGTATTTGTATTGATGAATTTAATGAAATTTATTTAACTGCAACTTGCAGACTTAAAGCAAATAATACAACAAAGAATAGTTTCTGGGTTGGTAAAACAGATATTGATGGTAATCTTATTTGGAACTATAGGTATCAGATACCTAATGAAAGTGGCACAGAATATGCAATTCAAGCAGTAAGTAAGACTGCAATTGATGTTTTTGGTGATCTTAACGTTGGTGTTACTTTAACAAGTGGAATTAACGGTCTTAAGACTGCAAGATCCTTTAAGATTGGTTATAGTGGTAATCTTAAGGAACATTCATCTAATCTCTTCAATCTTAATAATGTTGAAGGTGTTACTATTAATTCGTTAGATGTTGATAATTCTGGTGATGTTCATCTATATGGTCAATCTTCTTGGAATAGAAATGAATTCTTATTACCATTCACAGGTGGAGCAACAACAGATACAACTGGTCATTATACTCCAACTATAGTAACTACAGGAGGTTCATTAAGTTATGAAAATACTGTCCAAGGTGGATATGCAAAAATACTCGGATCTCAACTTGCAAGTCCAACTGTCTGGGAAAATGCTTACATTAAGTTCCCAGCTGCGGATCTTGGGACTAAACTTGGTGACGATTGGACTATAGAATTCTTCCTTTATAGGGATAGTTCAAATAGTAATGTATTCAGTCAAAATGAAGAAACTCTAATTTCTATTGGTGATGCAACAGTCACAACTGGTGGTCTTTGGTTATACTTTGAAATTAGTACTGGTAAGATTGGATTAGCAGTTACTAATAATACTACTGCTTTAAATGCTGGAAGTGCTCAACTTAGCACAGCAACCACAATATATGCTACTAATACTTGGCAAACTATTGGATTAAAGAAAGAAGGAAATATATTTACTGTTTATAGTAATGGTATTCAAGTAATTCAATCTACAGTTCCTGATACTTCATTAGGTAGTAAAGATTTAGTTATTGGTAATATTTCTGGTAGAAGTGGAACTCTTAATAACTGGCGTTCAAATGAACAGGGTCAATACCATGTTGATAACTTACGTTTGAGAAACAGAGCAGTTACACCAACTGTTCCTAGTGATATTGGTGTTTTACCTCTTGCTGGAGCATTTTCAATTGGATATAATTGGGAAGATGATGCTTGGTTTACTACTAACTTAAACAAGTTTGATTATATTGATTATACTGGTATTGGTATTAAAGTTGATAAGAATGCTGATGCTGCAAGAGTTGGTACTTATACAGAAAGAACTAATACTAAGTTAGGATTTATTAGAGCAGATGAAATAGGAACTACTATTACTCCTACATCACTTACTGTTGTAACAACAGGATTTGCATTAGCTGATGCTGGATTCCAAGGTTTAGACTTTGATGATGCCACTATAACAATGGCTCAAGATACTGAGACTATGACCTATACTCAGGACGTATGGAGTTCTAGAACTGCTACTGTTCCTTCACCAGGTTCTCAGAAGTTATCTGTATCTGCTGTAGTTAAAGACAAATACTATTTCAAAGTAACTAATACTATAAAAATTGATAATGTTCAAGAACTTACTCTAAATCAGGCGTTTAATTTTACTACAGGAACAAAATTAAGACTTAATAATGATGCAGGAACCTTTGTTAATAGTGGATACATTATCAGACAGGATACTACTAATAATAAAATATATCTTGCAATTAATAATAATGCTTGGTCTAATGATCTAAACACAGGTAACTTAGTTACAGAACAGTTTAGTGAGCAAAGCACTTATGGTATTGTTGGACCTATTCCTGCTGATGTTAATGAAATTGTAGGATATACATTTGCTCAGGTTAACAATACAACTCCTGGAACATTTGATATTGATCTTGATGATTATAATTTAAGTGGTACTGGTTATAATGCAGGTGGTGGACAAGACCTTGATAGTTATGCTAAGTTTAAACCTTATTCTGATAATGATTATTCAGTAAGAATTGATGAAGTTACTACTGGATCACCATATATCGTTGGTTCTGTTATTAATATTACCGATAGTAATATTTCATATAATGCTGCTTATTCTACTGCACAAATTACTGGTTTAACTGCAGTTACCAAAATTACATTAGTTGCAAATCTAACTAAGATTCTTCAAGTTAGTGCAGTATCTAATAGTGATGAAGTTTATGTAATTACTGGAACAAGTCATTACCTTTCTGCAGGTGAGATGATTTATGTTGATGGTAACCCAACAGAGAATAGTCTTGACGAGTATGATGGTGCATTTGCTGTTAATTCTGTTGTAAGTCCATTAGAATTTACATATAAACTAAAACAGGTAGCAACTACTTCTCCTGCTACATCAGCAGGTAGCGTTAACATATTTGTTAAATCTCCTGTATTGAAGATGTATTATGGTCACCAGTACATCTTTGACATGAGTCATAGTTCATTACTTGGTGGTAACTTATCATTCTCTAAAGATAACCTATACAAACTTGAATATTCATTCAACTCAATTGAAAGAACTGGAACTCCTGGTGTAAGTGGAGAAGGTGTTCCTACACCTATAGTTAAGTTAAAAGTTGATGATAATATTTTAACTAACATATCATACTACTTTGATCCTTCAAGAATTGGAGCAGATTCTCCAATTAATCCTTCTAGTTACCTAGATGTTACTAATTCTCCATATAAGGGAACATTCTCAATTAGTTCTGTTGCTGGTGCAACAATTACTCGTGGTGCTGATACATTCAAATTCCCTCTATTAGATGAACCAGAAGGTGCTGCTGAAGTATCTCAGACAACTTATAGTACAAGTTCTGTTAAAGCAGTTGGATCTATATCTGATGTTCGTATTGTCAACTCTGGTGGATTCTACACTAGACTACCAATTGTAAGTAGTATTACTTCTACAAGACAGATTGAAAGAGTTGCTATTGAGGATCCAGGTACTGAATATGCTAATGGTGTTTATAACGCTGTTCCTATTGCTGGTAATGGTGAAGGTGGATTAGTTGAAATTACTGTTGCTGATGGATTAGACAGTGAAGGTGTAACTATTCCAGGTCAAATTCAAGCAGTTACAGTTACTTCTCCAGGTAAAAATTATACTACTGCATCAATTGATATTGAAGCAATACCTGGTATTCTTGGAGCAGGATTAACTGGTTCTGGTGCTAAATTAACTGTTGTTATTCCAAATGCAGGTACTCAGGCATCTATCTTTACTAAGGCAGATAAAGTTGGTAAGATTAAGAAACTTAAGAATAATAACTTTGGTTATGATTATCCTCATGACTATACACTACGCCCTGAGATTTCGTTCCCAATAAACGCACAGCTTACTTCTACAAGTATTCTTTCTAGTATTACTGTTACAAATCCAGGTTCTGGATATTCACAAGCACCTGCTGTTGTAATTACAGGTGGTGGTGGATCTGGTGCAACTGCAGAATCATCTATTAAGAATGGTAGATTAGACATAATCATTGTTAAGGATCCAGGTGCTGGATATTCTTCTACACCAACTGTTTCACTTAAGTCTTCATTCAACTATGTTGTTAACCTTGACTTAGGTCTTTTACAGTTTGCTTTCCCACATGGTATTACAAATGGTGCTGCTGTAACTTTAAACGTAGTTGATACAGGAGATGGTGCTGATTTCCCACTTGCTGCTGGTGCTGTTGGTCGTCTTAATGGAACTACTACTTATTATGCAATTTCTGGTGCTGCAAATTCACTAGAAAATGACCAATTAAAACTTGCTCTTACTGCAGCAAATGCTGAATTAGGTGACGCTCTTTCCTTTGTTAACGCTGGTGAAGGTCGTCAACAAGTATTAACTGAATCATTTGGTGGTTCTGCTACTGCAAACGTTATCACTTCTACTTTCTTAGAAGGAGAACTTGTTTATCAAGGTGATTCATTAGATACTGCAACTGCTACTGGATACGTTTCTACTAACCAAGGTTGGCAGATTGGACCTAGAATTCTTAAGATTGTTGATTATACTGGAACTTTCGCAGAGACACAAAAGGTTACTGGTGTTATTTCTAAGTCTTCAGGTACTATTAGTGATTTAAATATTGCTCGTGGTGTTCTTGAAATTGGTTCTATCACTAAAACTACTGGTCAATTCATTGATGATGTTGGTAAACCATCTGAGATTATTCAGAAGATCCAAGACTCTTACTATTATCAGGACTTCTCTTATGCTATTAAGTCTGCTGTTTCTATTAGTGAGTGGAAAGAGATTCTTATTAAGAACGTTCACCCTGCATCATTTAAGGTATTTGGTGAGTTAAATCTATCTGATTATGGATTTATTCCAAATAAAGATACAGATTTCCAACTTACTAAGTCTGTTGAACTTGCAAGAGAAGCGATTGTTCCAAATATTCAAAGTTTTGCTCTTGTAGAACCAATTTACTCAGAATTTAATAATACAGAGGTTTTATTCCGTCAGAAGAGATTGACATCTTCTGAGAACATTTTGACTTCTGTTGTACAGAGAATTGATGATATTTCTGGTCAATTTGATGGTGAGAAGATTGCATTCCCTCTAACAGTTGATGGCAACACCGTTGTTGCTAACGCTAATCAGTTAATGATTGTTTTGAATGGTATTGTTCAGAACCCTGGAACTGCATTTGAGATTCAAGGTGATTCTATCGTCTTTAGTGAACCACCACAACCACCTGCAAGTGTTAAGTATGTTAATATTAAAATATCACAGATTGCAATTGTAAGTAATACATTTACTAACCAAAGTGGTATTTTCCCAAGTCCAGGTAATGTTTTAACTGGAACAAACTCTGGTGCTAAATTGACTGTAACTTCTGTTGTTGGTGATACTATATTTGGTTTCATTACAGAAGGAACATTTATTGCTGCAGAAAACGTAACTGTTAGTGCAACTGGATTTAGTGCTAACTTAGATGTTCAAAGTAATGTTTCTAATATTGGATTATTCCAGTATGGAGAACAAGTTAAGAACTTAACTAATGATACTGCTAAAGTAGAACAGATTAACCTACAAAGAGGTTTGGAAAATGCATTAGCACAATTACGTTATACAGTTGGTCCTTCTACAACTTCAATAGAAGTAGTTCCTGATGGATCAACTACAGATGGTCCTGTTCCTGCTGGAACATTTACAACCAGTACAAGTTATCAACTTGGATCTGAAGTTGTTACTGTTACTAATATTGTTGATGGAAATGATTCAACAACTCTAACAGTTAGCAGAGGACAAAATGGAACAGTTGCTGTTTCACATCAAGAAGATTTCCCAATTTACGGAACTGTTATTGCAGTAACAGATGAACTTACTTTAAGTAAGACTGCTGGAACATATAAGTCTACTCCAGGTCTATTTGATATTCAATTAAATGATGTTATTATTGGTGCTAAATCTGGTGTTGTTGCTCGTGTTACTCAAACAAGTGCATATCAAGATCCTACAACTCAAGAATTTATAAGTCAGGTTAATATTTCTGAAGGATCATCATTCTTTGGTCTATTGATGAATAGAATTTCATCTACATCATATCCAAATATTGTTCTTGATGATATTTCTAAATCACAAGTTAGTGTTGTTCAGTATACTGATAATACTACTGCTTTCAACTCACAGTTCCCTGCTAATGAACAACTTAATAATATCGTAGTTCCTTATGATAATCTAGTTGGTGGACCTATTCAAGAGAATGAAACTATTAGAAATTACAAACTTAAGTATGGTGGAAATACTGGTGAATTTATTGCTGGAGAAGGTGCGAGAGCAAGAAAACTTTCTTACATCAATCCTAAAGGTGATGGATTCTTTGCTAAAGGTCAAGTACTTAGAACTCAAGATACTAAAGCAGAAGTTCTTGGATTTAATCAGGCAGATCAGGTAATCTATCTTGGTAAAGTTGGTAGAACAAAGGCAAATGGTCAAGACTACCATATCCCATCATTCTCCAATAGTGCTCAACTGGATACCACAGTCAAATACTATGGAACTGCTTCATTACAATTAGCAGCAGCAACTAACGATTATGTCACTATTCCTTCTTCAAGTGAATTTGCTTTTGGAACAGGTGCATTTACTATAGATCTAATGTTGCGTCCTGCTGCATCTTCTATAAGTGGAACTGCTACTATACTTGATATGAGAGCATCTGCTGCGAATGAAGTTGCTGGTAGACTATACTTACAAGCAGGTCAAGTTCGTTGGAACGTTAATAATGCTGATATAGTTACTTCTGGTGCTACAGCTCTTACTGCAGATACTTGGGTTTATGTTTCCATTATGAAGTCTGGTACAACAACTAAGATTTTATTAAATGGAGTTGAAGCAGGTACAGCAACAGATAACACAACATATGTTGCAAAACCAATTAGATTAGGTTCTGATTATGCTGGTGCTAATAGTTTAACTGGATTCATTGATGAATTAAGAGTATCTAATACTAACCGTCATCAAACAATTCCATTTACTCCTCAGAATGGTATTTGGCAGGGTGATGCTAATACTAAGTTATTATTACACTTTGATGGTGCTGATGCTCAGACATGGACTGAAGATTGGTCTGGTGCAGAAGGATTTACTGCTGGTGAAGACTTTAATAATGATGCTATAATAGCTTCAACTCGTTCTTCTAATGCTACTCCTGGAGGATTTACTGGTAATACTCAAAGATATTATGATGCTGCTGATTTAATTCTTCTTAATAAGGAATTCCTTGCTCAAGAAGTTGTTTATATTCTTAAAGAAAGACATCCTCATCACACTGTTAAGGGTAGTGAAGTTGATTGTGAAGATGATGTTCGTGATGTATTAGATGCTATTATTTCTGACCTTCGTAATGGAACAAATAATAAGATCTGGGATGCATCTTCATACTATGTTGATAGAACATCATCTCCAATCGTATTGAAGTTTGTTTCTAATGAAGTTGATGAAGTAGTTTACACTTATGACAAACTTGAGGAAATGCTCAAGTATATTGTTAATAATACTCTTTGGGATGTTCAAGGTGATCATGGTTTAGTACAGAAGACTGATTCTACTATTACAGAAGCTAGTGGTTTAACCACACAAACCTTCCAGCCTACTGCTGCTGCATATGATGCAGAAAGTGGTTATATGGTATTGACTGCTTCTGGACATGGTATGAGAGCAGAAAGAGGAATTACTGCAACTGGTGCTGGTTATACTGCAACAACAGGTGTTTTACAATTAACCGTTGCTACTACCACATTTAGTGTATCTACTGCAACTTATGACCATACAACTGGTGTTATGGTGATAACAATTGGTTCTCATAGTTTGACAACCAATGATAATATTAGAATTGCCACTGGTGGAATTACATTTAGTTGTAACAACGGTGGAGTTAGTACTGGTGCATATCCTCGTGCAAATGGTGCTAATACAGAGAGTGGTGCTGACTATGCATACGATAGATGGCTTCCAATCCTTGCTGTAGGTGCAACAACTATTACTGTTAATGTTAATGGTGGTAAGGGTGCTATTAGTCATGCCTTTGCACACACATATTCAACTTCTTCTGCAGGATGTATTACTGCTGGTCATGGTCTTAATGATGGAGATAGAATCAAGTTTGATCCTAATTCTCTTGTAATGAATTGCACCTCTGATGGTAATACAGTTAATCAGAGTTATCCAAGACCTGATGATCCTGCTGCTCAAGGTTGGTTAGAAGTTACAGCAAATACTGGTACTACATTTGATGTAAACGTTGGTAAATCACCTACTGTAAATTATACAGCAAGTGCTGGAACTTATGATGCTGATACTGGTTTCTTAACCATGAATATTGGTCAGCATAACCTAAGAACTAGTAGAAAGTATACTGCAACTAATGCTGATTACACTGCATCTTCAGGTGCAATGAAGATCACTATTGGTGATAATATTGATGTTCATGATGCAAGTTATGTTGCTAAGAATGGTTTATTAAAATTAAATATTGGTCATCACAACTTCAAACAAGGTAGTTTAGTTAAGATTGCTCCTAACTCACTATTCTTTACATGTAGTATGGATGATCATCAATCAGTTCATGCATATCCAAGATCATCTGATCCTGTTTACAATGATGATATTGAAGTTATTGATATAACTGATGATACTATTACTGTTGATGTGGGAACATCTCCAGAAGTTTCATATACACCTACTGGTGCAACTTATAACACCTCTACAGGTGACATGGTTCTTACCATTGGTGCTCATAGTTTAGCTGCTGGAACTAGTATAAGACTTTTAGATGAATCTATAGCATTCAGTTGTAGTTTTGGTAGTGGTGGTACTAGTTCATATCCTCGTCCTACAGTAGACACTAAGAATGTTCAAACAGCATCTTATAATCCTCAAAGTGGTATATTATCCGTAACAACCACTGCTGCACATAACTTAACTGGTCCTACTGCTAAGAATGTTACTGATGCTACTTACAATGCATCTACAGGTATTTTACAATTAGAATCTGCTGGTCATGGATTTAGTCTTGGTGATAAGATAAGAATTAAAGATGATGCTTTAGTGTTTACTTGCACTAAAGATGGAAATGCAACAAACCATACATATCCAAGATCAACTGATCCTGTAAGTGGTCAATGGTTGACTATTGTTGCTAAAGCAACTGATACGATTGATCTTCAAGTTGGTGCTTCTAAGATTGGTTTAAATGAATTTGCTCATACATGGGCTGGTGGTACTGCAAGTAATGCTATTGAAAAAGCAAATGATGTAATTAAGATTGTTGATGAGTCATTAACATTTACTTGTGCTATGGATAATAATGGCACTAACCATTTGTATCCACGTTCAACTGACCCAATTAGCGGTAGATGGTTAATTATTGAGAATGTTGCATCAACTACTTTCGATGTTCAAGTTTTAGATAACGCTCCTTCTACTAACACATCTGCTCATACATTTGTTACTGCTACAACTGGTGCTATTCAAGCTAAGAGAGACCCTGCTCAAGGAACTGCACTTCCAATTACTGCTGTAGGTGCAACAACTATTACTGTTAACGTTACCCCTGTTACTTCATATAGTTCAACAACTCATACATTCCAGTCTGCATCTCAAGGTGCTGTTAAGGTTGGTGGTGATTACACTCATAAATTTGTAGATGCTGCCTCTGGTGCTATTATTCCTAATCACGGATTCTATACTGGTGATAGAATTATGTTTGAGGAAGGATCATTAGTCTTTACTTGTGGTATGGATAGTGATGCTACTAGACATGCATATCCAAGAGAAAGTGATCCATTCTATAATAAATGGTTGCCAATTAGTAGTGTAACTACAAATACTTTTAATGTTAATGTTGGAACAACTACTAATACACAATTTACACCTACTGGAGGAACCTACGATGGAACCACAGGTAAATTAGGTATTACTATTGGTGCTCACACACTTGAAGTTGGTCAACATATTAAGATTGCTACTGGTGGAATTTCATTCACTTGTGCAATGGATGGTGGTACTGCTGTTAAGGCATATCCTCGTGCAACTGATCCAGCAGACGGTGTTACTCTTCCAATTCTTGAAAGAACTGATACTACTATTACTGTTGATGTTGGTCAATCACCTTATGTTTACTTTGATGTTTCTGCTGCTACCTACAACCCAACATCGGGTGTCATGGTACTTACAATTGGAGATCATGGATTAACTGCTAATACAAGTATTAGACTTAAAGATAATTCATTAACCTTTAGTTGTGATAATGGTGGTGTTGGAACTGGAACTTATCCTAGATCAAGTAATGACTACGTTTATCAGAAAGCAATTAATATTGATTCTGTAACTGATACTACAATCACAATTAATGTTAATGGTGGTCAAGGTGCTATTACTAACACCAATGCTCATACATTTGTAAGTGCTTTACCTGGAGCAGTTATTGCTGGTGGTGCTTGGGCTCATACTTATTCAACTGCTGCATCAAATGCAATTTCAGTTGGTGGTAACTATACTCATAACTTTAAATCTGCAACTCCTGGTGGCATAGTAAGAGCTGGTGAGACTATTAGAATTGCTAAAGATGGTATTTCATTCAAGTGTTCACAAGATGGATATCAAACAATTCATTCATATCCTAGAACAGATGATCCTGGATATAACACTTCTCTACCAATCTATAATGATGGAACATCTTATACTGCATCTAATGCAGCATATAATGCATCGACTGGAGAGATGGTTATCACTATTAATTCACATGGATTTACAACCAGTGATCAAATTAGAATCGAAAATAATTCACTAACATTTACTTGTGTTAAGGATAGTAATACATCTATCCATAGTTATCCTAGAGATAACGATCCTTATGTTCGTAGATGGTTGAGAGTTAGTGCTGTTACTGAAAATACATTCACTGTAAATGTAGGTAAGGCATCATCCTCAACACAACAGTACGCACACACATTTGCTAGTGCTGCTAAGAATGGTATTACCAAACGTGATAATACTGTTACAGTTAACGTTGGTGCTACTCCAACTAAGAGTTTCACACCGACTGCATCAACTTATAATCCTTCAACTGGTGCTTTAGCATTAACTATTGGATCACATAGTCTACCAGCTCCAACCACACATACACCAACTGATGTTGCATATAATCCAACAACAGGTATTATGACTCTTACTATTAATGGTCATAACTTCTCTAATGGTGAAAAGGTTAAGATTGCTGATGGTGGATTGAAATTAAGTTGTGCATTTGGTGGTGCTTCAGGTGGTGCTGCACAGAAAGATTACCCACGTTCAACTGACCCAATTAGCGGTAAGTGGATTCCTATTTCTGGTGTAACTACAAATACATTTGATGTTCAAGTTCTAGATGTAATTCCTTCTACAAATACTGACACTCATTCATTCGTATCTGCTGTTACTGGATGTGTAAGTAAAGCAAATTCAACAGTTAAGATTGCTGAGAATTCACTAGTTTATAAGTGTGCTGAAGATAGTAATGCTACTGAACATGCTTATCCAAGAAGCAACGTTGCTACTCATACAGCAGGACCAGGAACAAATTATAATCCTGTTACAGGTGTTCTAAAACTTAGTGTTCCTACAGAAAGTCATACACCTTCCACAGCAACATATAACCCAACAACGGGTGATATGGTTCTAACTCTAGATTCAACTTCTGGAACATTTAATGTTTCTAATGCAACTTATAACACCTCTACAGGTGATATGGTACTTACTATTGGATCTCATAGTTTAACCACATCAAATAGAATTAAACTTAAAGAAGGATCTTTGAAGTTTGCATGTAACTTTGCTAATGATAATTATCAGACTGCAAAAGCATATCCAAGAGCTTCAGGTGCTAATACTACTAATGGTGCTGACTATGCATATAATACATTCTTACCAATTACCGCAGCTGATGCTACAACTATTACTGTCAATGTTAATGGTGGTCAAGGTGCTATCAGTAACAATAATCAGCATAACTTCTTAACTGCTGATGCTGGTGCAGTTATTGTTGGTCATGGACTAGAAGTTGGTGATAGAATTAAGATTGCTGATGAATCATTAACCTTTAGTTGTGATAATGGTGGTGTTGGAAATGGTTCATATCCTAGATCATCTAATGACTATGTTTATCGTAAGTGGATTAGAATTAGAGCAGTAACTGGAACTACTATTACTGTTAATGTTAACGGTGGACAAGGTGCTATTACCAATACTAATGCTCATACATTTGTATCTGCTACTGCTAATTGTATAACCTCTGGTCATGGAATGACTAATGGGTCTCCAATTAAGATTGCTGATAGTTCACTATCATTCAGTTGCACTGAAGGTAGTGGTGGTACATATGCATACCCAAGAGCAACTGACCCAGTTTCTAAGAGATGGTTATTCATCAATAATGTAACTGATTCATCATTCGATGTTAATGTTCTAGATACAATTCCTTCAACCAATGTAACTACACATACATGGATTAGTGCTGTTGCTAATGGTATTATTGAAGGTGATCCTATTGTCGGACAAGCAGTTCCTGTTGAATCTGTAACTTCTACAACTATTACAATTAATCCTCTTGATGGTGATGTTCCAACTAATACATCTGCTCATACATTTGAGAAGTTAAACACATATCAATTCCAACCATCTGCTATTACTTACACTCCATCGACAGGTGTAATGTCAGTAACTTCAACAGCTCATAAGATTGAAGAAAATGATAAGATCTTTATTAAGGATAATTCACTTTCATTCAAGTGTAATATGGGTGATGATGCTGGTATTCATACTTATCCTCGTGAGTCAGATCCAGTTTCTAATAAGTGGATCACTGCTACCAATGTAACTGCAAATACATTTGATGTTAATGTTGGTGCTACACCTAATATCTTCTTCACTCCTTCTGATGCGACATATAATCCAACAACAGGTATTATGTCACTTACGATTGGTAATCACGATCTAAGACCTGGTAGTAGTGTTAAGTTAAGTCAAGAATCATTAACATTTAAGTGTGCTCATGATTCATATGCAACTAACCATTCATATCCAAGAAATACAATATTAACTCACACACCAACTGATGCTGATTATCATCCTGATACAGGTATCATGACATTGACTGTCAATAATCATAAGATGGGTGATGGTGATTGGGTCAAGATTGCTGATGGTGCTGTAACATTCAAATGCACATATGGTGCTGGTGTTCATACATGGACTGGTGGTACTGCAACTGGTGCTGTTCAAGTTCAAGAAGCAGGTTTAGGAAACTTTGATGTTACTGGTGCTGACTATAATGCCTTAACAGGTGATATGGTATTGACAGTTGGATCTCATTCAATTACAACTGGTAACACAGTTAAGATTGTTGCTAACTCATTAACATTCAGTTGTGATCTTGATGCTAACGCAACGAACCACACATATCCTCGTGCAACTGACCCTGCATATGATACTGCTCTTGCAATATCTGCTGTAAGTGGTACAACAATTACAGTTAACGTTGGTGTAAGTTCACCTGGAACTGCATATCCTCGTGCTTCTGATCCTGTTAGTGGTAAGTGGATTAAGGTATCTAATACAACTACAAATACATTTGATGTTCAACTTTTAGACATCGTTCCTTCAACAAACACAAGTATTCATACATTTGTTTCTGCTGTTACTAATGGAATTAGTCAGAAGAAAGATAGTGCTTATGATTCTCCAATTGAGATTGTTGATACTACTGCTACAACTATTGATCTTAAAGTTGTTAAGAAATTACCTTCAACAAACACAACCAATCATATATTTGTATCTGCTGCATCTAATGCGGTCATATCTGGTGGTTCATATACACACACCTTTGTTACAGCAGACCCAGATGCTATTACTAGATCTATAGTACATACTGGTGGTAATTATAATCATGTATTTACATCATCCTTGACTGATGGTGTAATAACTGGTGGTAACTATGTTCACACCTTTGTATCTGCTGAAACTAACGGTATTAAATGTGCTGGTGATTCAGTTTATCTAACTCCTGGATCACTTACATTTAAGTGTGCTCAGGACAATTATGATAGACCTACTGCATATCCTAGAACCACAGATCCTTCTTACAATCAACTATTAGAAATTAAAGAGGTAACTGGTGATACATTTACTATTGATGTTGGTGCTGCTGCAGATAAGAATCAATATGCTCATACATGGGTAAGTTCTGCACAGGGTGCTGTTAAGAAGTCTGATTACAATCTTAGAGATTGCACAGATGTATTCACTACAGTTGGTAACTTAGTTGACATACTTACAGATACACTAACAAATGCTAATGCAACTCCTGTTGTTGATCATCTAGCAAGTGTTACTAAGGTTACACCACCTTATAAGTTCTACGGTGCAACTGTTGATGCATTTAATGAGACTCCATTCCCAGTATCATATCATAGTTCTGCTAACGATATTATCGTTACAAATCAAATTGATGAAGATACTCAATATAGATTCCGTGATGCTGCATACTTAATTCGTGCAAATGCTGGTGTTATCGTTGATAAGGCATCATATGATATGCTTCAACGTTATCCAGATCTTGCTATTAGTATGCCAAGAAATGCTAATGGAACATCTACAGATGGTACTGTTCGTTGTAAGCAAGATTTACTTGAGATCGTTACTGCAATTGCTACTGATCTTGAAAATGGTGGTAACTTACAGACACTAAAAGCTGCTAAGTTCTATATCGGTGTTAACGGTGGATTACAGCATATTCGTTTACAAGTATTCCAATCTGCATACGCACATACTCGCCTTGGAGTTTATCTTAAGCAAGCAATTACAGGTGATTTAACATACGATAATACTGATAATATTATTGTTCGTGACTGGGGTATTACTGATAATAGTAGTTCTGGTAACTGTGCTAATGTTCAAACTGCTATTGACACATTAATTACATCAGTTAATGATTTAATTGCACCTACAGATAGTGATTACGCACTTGCTGCAGATAGACTTTACTTCAATAAGGACTTCATTGCTGAAGAAATTACTGGTCTTACAACCGCATACTTCACTTATGCATTGAATGGTGTTAATTATTCAGCACTTACATATCCTGGATCTACTGGAGAAACCACATGTCGTAGAGACCTTAAGTTAATCTTAGATGGTATTATATCTGATTTACAAACTGGTGGTAATGAAAGTACTATTATTGCAATGGAGACATATTTGAGTGCTACATTGCAAATTGAGCAAGTTGATGATGAATTAGCAGCAACTATCTACGCTATTGATAGACTAAGACATATCGGTGAATTTGCTATTAAGGATAAAGTATTCTCACAAAATGAAGGATCAGGTGCTGCTGATGAATATGAAGCAGTTCATACTAACAGAGCAGAATATAGAGATGGATTAAGTGCAACTAATAATATCCTCAATCCTGTTTATCATTACCGTGATCTTTGCGATATCGCAATTAATATTCTCGCTCCTGGTGGTAAGGCAGCAAGAAGTGCTGTTAAGCAACTTAAGTACAACCAAAATTACTATAAGGAAGAATTAACTACTCTTGTTAATTCACAGTTTGGTGCTGGATCTTGGACTTATAATACATTCATTGATGAAATGGTTGGTAATACTGTCCATGACATCATTACAACTGACTTTAATAAGACAAGAATTGCTTACACTATACAATTATCTAATACATTCAATGAATATGTTGCTGGAGAAACTGTTGTTTCTAGTAACAATGGTAAAGCAACTGTTCTAGAGTGGAATAGTGATGAAGAGATATTATATGTTTCTTCATGGACTGGTAATAAGTTTGAACCAACTCAGATATTAATTGGTGCAGATTCTAATGCATATGGAACTGTTGCTGCTAATGGAGTTAGTGCTCCATATACTTGGTATACAGAACCTGCTAATCTTAAAGCTATTAATTCTGCAAGATTAATTACTTCTAATATTGCTGGTCAAATTGCTGGAACTAATATAGCATCTAACTCAGAAAACTTTACAACTGGATGGACAAATACAGGTACGTCTGTATCTGCAGATCAACTTGATTCACCAGATAGCACAGCTACTGCAGATAAGATAATTGCTACTGCTGTTGCAGGTGAACACTTTATTCATCAAAACTTCTCTATTAGTGCTTTTGAAACATTTGATAGTGATGCAGTTAAGTTTGATAACACTAATGAAACATTTGACACTGGTGCTGTTGGAACTGCTCAATCTCAGCAGTATACATTCTCAGTCTTCTTGAAGAAGGGTGAATTTAATAGAGTTCGTGTTCAAATGGGTCTTGATACTGGAGCTGCTGGTGAACAGTTAGCATTCTTCGATCTTAACCTTACAGATGGAACATTTGGTGGAATATTCACTCCTGGTAATGGTATTACGATTGATGCTTTTGGAACTATTCCTTATGGTAATGGTTGGTATAGAGCATACATTACAGGTACATTCTCCTTCGGATTTGGTGAAATTAGACCACTAATTTATGTTAGAGATGCTGCAGGTAATGCTCAGTATACTGGTGACGGTAGTTCTGGAGTATATGTTTGGGGTATGAAACTCTTTAAGGGTATTCTTGATCCTTATCAATCTGCTGCTGGTCAGGTATTCTATGCTGATACAGAGTATAACATTAAGACTTACGCATTAGATCTATTACAAGATTATATGATTAAGGCACTTACAGGATCTCTAATATCACCTTCCACAAACTCAGGATTCTATTCATACTTTGATAATACACTTGATACTGATTATAAGTATCGCTCAATTGAAAGATTAGTTAGATATAACTTAAATATTATTCGCGAACAATTAACAGTTGATAGTTACTATACAACTCTTACTACAACGAATGGAGTTTCTATTCCTACTAAGACTTATGGAACTAGAAGTATTCCCGCAGGTATTACTGGTGGACTACAAAATTCAATTTATGTTTATGGACTTCAAAGTGATGCTAATGCTGAAATTGAAGAAATTAGTGAGAACTCAGGTAAGGTTGTTCAAGTTTACCAGAGATTTAGAATTGATGGTGATATAACTGACGGTCCATTCACTATGAATGAAGTAGTTGCTAAACTCGGTAATAATTCTATTACTGGTGTTGTTTATGGATACCATTTTGATGAGAACTACAAGTACCTAGATGTTAAAGTTACTGCTGGTCCTTGGGCAGTTACAGACCAAGTTGTTGGTGCTACTAACTCAACTACTGCACAGATCAGTGCTATAGAAGATAGACTTCATATCATTGATGTTAAGGGACAATTTGAGAATGATATCCCATTCAAGGGTTATGCAAGTTCTGCTACAGCATCACCTACTGGTTACATTAAGGCAGAAGCTTCTATAACAGATAACACTGGTGGAACATTAACCGTTGATACTGAATCATTAACAGGAACATTTGAAGCAACATCTGTTGTTTACCCATCATCTTCGAGACAATATATAGACGTATCTAAATACGCTGGTCTTGATATAACGGTTGGTGATAGAATTGCTTCGGGTGGATATAAGAGATTTGGTATTTCTGTTCTAAGTGGACTTAATAGTTTCACTCAAGGTAATAGACTTTATAAGGTTGTTTCTGGTATTCAAGATCCTCTCACATACGGTATTATCACTGAAGTTGATCTTGATAATAGTTACATCTATGTCGCAGAATACCAAGGAACATTTACGCAGGGTGATGTTATAGGTGACTATGGCACAAATGCTTCGTTCCCGATTGGTTACGCAACAATTCTAACGATTGTTACTACTCAAGGTGCTGCTGCAGGACTCGTACAGGATATTCGTGATATTGCTCTGAATAAGAGAATATATCTCACAGACGTAGCAGGAACATTTGACGATAAAGATTACATTATCGGTCCTGACGCTTACAGGTCTGTAGTTCTTGGAATCACTGAAATTAAGGCACGTGTTAAGCGTTCCTTCAAGGGATTTGATGGAACTACAACTACGTTCCCACTAACAATTAATACAGGAACATCTTACTTACCTGATCCTGCAGGTCATATGTTAATATTCCTTAATGGTATTCTACAACCTCCAGGCGCAACTAACGCATATACAGCGTTCTCCAACCAGATTCAGTTTACTGAAGCACCAGAACTAGGTGCATCCTTCACAGGATTCTATGTTGGTAAATTGAGACAGTTGGATGATATATCCTTCGAGTTTGACTCCTTACGTCAGTCATTCAACCTCAAGCGTAATGAAGTGTTCTACTCACTGACTCTAACTGAAGGTGTTCAGTCCAGTACAATTCTTCCAGAAAATAATATCATTTGTTCTCTTAATGGTGTTATTCAGGAACCAGGCGTAGGTTTCGAGATCGTTGGTTCTAGAATCATCTTCTCTGAGATTCCTCGTGTAGGATCAACATTCGTAGCATTCTCCTACGTTGGTTCTGAGGCAGACGTTGATGCTGCTGAAGTTGTTCCACCTATCGAACCTGGTGACTTTATTGACATCCAAGGTGAGACTTCAGACAGAGAAGTTGCTGTTATTGAATCTTCAAACTCTCTAATCACTTATGATTACTTGGGTTCTGTATTCGGTAAAGACGCACAAGGTCAAGCAAATATTACTTCAGGAACTATTGATACTGTTCAGGTTACATCAGGTGGATCTGGTTATACAACTAGACCAACTGTCAGACTTGATTCTATATCTGGTTTTGATGGTAACGTTAAGGCACTAGTCGGTGTTGCTGGTGTTGAGATTAATAATACTGGTTCAGGATATCAAACTCCTAACGTTGCAGTTGAAACTGTAGTGGATGATAATTGGACTGCACCCGATCTTTCACTATACGGTGAAGAAGAGGTAGACCCCGAAACCCCATAAATAACTAAAAAAATAGTAGTGAGTAATGGCTAAACAACTATTAAGTCTTGGTACTAATGCTAACGACAACACGGGGGATACTCTCCGTGCTGGCGGTGATAAAGTTAATGACAATTTCAATGAACTATATACTGCTCTAGGTAATGGTACAGATTTAACCATTAGTCTCGCTTCTGCAGGTAGTGGTCAGGTATTACGTTATAATGGAACAAACTTTGTTGCTTCCGATTATTTAAATCTAACATCTGCTTTAGATGTTAATAGTAACTCAATCATATCATCTTCCAATGGTAATATTAATATTGCTCCTAATGGAACTGGTAATGTAACTATTGGTAATGGTAGTATTACTAATACCTTTAACGGAACTGATGGAACGATTGATTTTCCAACTAAAGTAAAATATAAAAATGAATTCAGCACACTTGCTGGTGCTCCTGCTGCTGCAACATACACAGGATATTTCTTTACAGTTGATGGTGATGACAACCCATATGTAAACATTAATATTACTGCTGGTGGTGCTGGTGATGTGCAAGCAAAAGTTTTAACACAGTATTCTAGTGTTGATCTTTTAAAAGATATTGATATTACTACTGCAGCACCTACTGAGGGACAAGTTCTAAAGTGGAGTGTTAGTGGAGGTAAATTTGTTCCTGGTGATGATGCTGCTGGTGCTAGTCAACAAAACCTATGGGCAACTGTTGGTGGTGATACTGGTACAACAAGTGCTAATACTACAACAGATACATTAACCATTGCTGGTGGAACTAATATTGCAACAGCAGTATCTGGTGATACACTCACAGTAAACTTTGATGGTACACTTGTTACAACATTAGCATCTTTAACGGACGTTGATGTTTCTAGTGTTGTTCAAGGTGATTCTTTATTTTGGAATGGAACTCAATGGACTAAAACAAGAAGTCCTATTACATGGTGGGAGTTAGGTTCTAACGGAAGCACAGACTATACTTTTGATGGACCTGGATTTGCTTCTGCAACTAATGACCCAACTCTTTATGTGCATAGAGGTTTTACCTATGCTTTTGATAATACTACAATGGGTGGTGCTCATCCATTTAGAGTACAGAGCACACAGGGTTTAACTGGAACTCCATATACTGCTGGTCAATCTGGTAGTGGAACTAGTGTTCTCTATTGGACTGTTCCTATGGATGCTCCAACAACACTGTATTATCAGTGTACACTCCATGCATCAATGCAAGGACAAATTAACGTTGTAAGTTGATATAAATGGCAAGAACTGTTCCTGGATCTGGTGCTGTAATTAACCCAATTTTCGATGAGACTTTTGGTGTTCGTGCAGTAGAAGTATTAAAAGGGGGATCTGGATACTCGGTATCCGACCCACCTAAACTTTCTGTGACTGGATGTGGAACTCCAGATGTAGAGGCATTATTATATCCAATTATCGATTCTGATTCAGGAAAGATTATACATGTTAGGGTTCTGAATAGAGGTAGTGGATATGATCCTTTACGTTTACAAATTATCCCACAAGGAGAAACTCCTAATGTTGTAACATCATTTGATTTCAATAGAATATGGCAAACGCATCCTAACTCTACAACTACTGGTGCTTTTTCAGGAACTACTGATAGATTATTAATTGCATCAGACAATCATCCAAAACCTACTTGGACTCAAGCAGAGGCAGCACCAGGTGGTGGTCCTTTAGTTGATAGAACATTTAATCAAACCTTTGTTTTTAGAGGTGGTAAAGACGTTCCTAATAATGGTACTAGAGAAAATCAACAAGATAAGGTTGTAGGTATTTTAGCAAATGGTGGATTACTTCATACTCCTGAATGGGGTCCAGATGGTAATGCTCCTCCAGGACATTCTATTGATGCAGTTAAAAATAATTACGTTAAATCTAATGATGTATATGATGTTGTTACTGAAAACAATATCAAATATTATCATTCAAACAAACTTATTAATGAATGGGAATTAAAAAATGGTGTATTTGATTGGGGATTATTAAGACCATTTACTTGGAATATTAAAGTTGAATACGATAATATAATGTTGCAAGTTACTGATGTTGATGAAACATTAGGAACTATTACTGTTGGTAGATTAGTTGATGAAATTGCTGGAAATGCTAGAGGTGAAATTGCTAAAGTTGTTAGAAATAATCAAAACGTAGTTACTAGAATATATCTAAGAGACCTTTCTACATCTGCATCATTCTCTCAAGGTGACGGGTGTTTAGGATCTAACGGGTTTAATTTTAAAATTCAAGAAGTTCCTTTAGCATTTCCAACTGGGGTATTCTATATTGATTTTGGTACAGAAGCAAGTGAGTTTGGTTCATTTACTCCAGGAACCTATTATATGGCTCCTGAGAATATTAAAGTTCAAAGAAATTATTTGATTATTTGGAATCAATCTGATAGTTCTAATAGTCAAGGTGCTCAAGGGCATCCAATGAGATTTAGTACAACTCCAGATGGTCCTTTGAATCAAACTCCTGGTACACTTTATTATAAGAGCACTGGAGTAACAGAAGCACCTGCGGCTGATTATGAAAATGAATATCAACCGCTATTCATTATGAATCAGGATGAATCAGCAAGAATTTATTACCATTGTGCTTACCATACACATATGTCTGGTTACACTGGTGATGAAGGATATATGATTTTTGATTCAACAGTTGATAACGATCCAAGACCAAATACTTATTATACTGATAATTTTTATCAAAGTGATTCAAACAATCCTGCGACTATTGATCGTTCAAGACATACAGATGGACATTCTAAGATTCTTGGTATGTCATTTGATGGATATCCCATTTATGGTCCTTATGGATATCTTTTAGGTGGTACTAGTATTATAACTACTACCCCCAGTTTAAGTTACTATGGTGGTCTTTTCTATCAGGTTGGTGATGGTTACCCAACTGTTGCTCAAACTGGATCTGGATCTGGTGCTGTTGTTAATATAACAGCAATTGGTACTTATCAGACTGGTGGTATTGAGACAATTACTATAGCTGAAGGTGGAAGTGGATACGCTGTTGGTGATAAAATTAGAATCCTTCATAAGTATGATGGAGCATTTGTATCTGGATATACGCATAGTTCTTGGAATGCTAATGGAGATAGAACTGAAGGAGTGTATGGTGAAGTTGGCACTGCGTCTGAATTCACAGTTCAAGCTTCATGGACTTCTGCTAATGGTATTGGTGGTAAACCTAAAGTTACTGTTGCTGCTGATGGTTCTGTAACTGGTTTTACTATGGGTGGCAATGGCCCTGAGGCGATACCTGGACCAGATGGTAATATGGGATATAATTATGTCGAAGATGAGGAGATTACTATTCCTGGTAATTACATTGGTGGATCTTCTCCTGCAGGTGATATAGAAGTCAGAGTTGCTTGGGCTACTAATGATGATAGTGGAGTTGCTACTATTACTGCTATAGGTGCAGGGATTGGTAAAGAAACTTCAGGATATCGTTTAAAAACATCTTTAGAATTAGCTGGTAATAGACCTGCAGTTACAACAGCAAGTACGGTAACTTATACAGTCACTTCTTCTAATGGAAAATATCTCTTCGATGGAGCTTCTCCATCATTCTTAAATCTAGAACGTGGTAAAACTTATGTCTTTAACTTAAATAGTGCTACTAATGATAGTCAGCAATTATTGATAGGAATAAATGAAGATGGTTGGCATAGTCAAAACCCTGTTGTAATTGGAGATACTACACAGTTATTTGGTGGACCAGGTATCACTTATACTATAGATGGTGCTACAGTATCATACACTGGTTATCTAACTGGATTTAACGGAGCAACGACAAGATCAATTACGTTCCAAGTTCCTGCAACTGCACCAGCAGCATTGTACTTGTTTGCATATACAACTGCTGATTATGGACTTAGAACTGTTCAAGATGGATATATTTTAGGAGATTTAATTGATGATAATATATTTGATGAATCTGTTCTTTGGGATAGTGGAACTGCTTATGTTATAGGTGAGACTGTAAAAAACTCATCTGATGTAATATACGAAGCAACTGCTGCTATTAATAGTGGAGGATCACAACCTGTTCATACTACTGGAACTACTAGTAATTGGAAGTTCCTTGGAAAGAAAGGATCTTTGGATGCTTATAATGGTAAATTCGCAGTAACCCCAGAATATCCTAATGGAACATATGCTTATTATATGATTGAGGATGGTAGTGGTAATCCTGTTTATCCATATGCTATTGGTCCAAGATATTATGGATCACCTTTATTTGAAGGTGACACACCACCACCAGCACCTACAATATTCCCAACTGTTGCAGAGGGTGATGTTGTTTTAAGTACTGATAATCCTGGACAAGTATCTTATATTAAGATGACTAAGAAAGGTGATAATTATTTTGGTGCTGCAACTGCAAGAATTTTAGGTGGTGAAGGAAGTGGTGCTACAGGAACACCTACTGTTCAAACAGTTACTGGTCTTTCATTAACTAATCAAGGTAGAAATTATGCAACTCCTCCAACACTTATCTTTGAAGGTGGTGGTGGTCAAGGTGCTCAAGGTGCTGCTGAAGTTGATATATTAGGTAAGGTTACATCAATTAGTATTGTTAATCAAGGTGAGTATTATGATGAACCTCCATATGTTTTAATTACTGGTGGCGGTGGATTAGGTGCTAAAGCAGAGGCAACTGTATCTCAAGGTAAAGTTACTGGTATTAATGTAATAGAACCTGGTGATGGATATACTGGATCACCTAATGTTATCTTTACAAAACTTGTTAATCTTAAACGTAAGACAAGAGCAAGACAGGCATTTAACTCATCTAATATATTCTTAACTGGTCTTGTTAAAACTGTTGCACCAGCAGATACTACGATATATGTTAATTCTACTGCTGCTTATCCAGGATCTGGTACTATTATTCTTAATAGAGAAACTATTACCTACACTTCTAAAGGAGCAGGTAGATTTACTGGTGTAACCAGAGGTGTTAACTTTAATTACGACCAGAGAATTATTCTTGATGCTGGACAAAATGATTCTGAAGGTAATTCAACTTATCAATTCCAAGTTGGTGATAGAGTTATTAGAAAAGTTGAAAATGCTGCTAACAAGGTTGCTAAAGTATATGACTGGGATCCTTCAACTAGAGAATTATTAGTTGTATTTGAAATTGATGAATTAGCATTTATTGATGGTGGATTACCTTCTACAGAAGATGCAATCGTTCAGTTTGATGCTGGTGTTGCTGCTTCTGCTCCAAGTGGGTTCCAACCTCATGTTGTTTTACAAACAGCAAATGAAGTAGGGCAAGTTATACCACTTTTAACTGCACCAACACTTACAACATTACAAGATGCAGCATTTGAAGATGATGATGAGAACTTGGGTACAGGTGATGGAATACCTGATCTTGTAAATACAAGTACTGATTTTGAAAATCAAATTAGTCTTGATGGTGGTATCTATAGTTCACTATATGGTATTGAAGCAACTCAGGGTGGTCAAAACACTACTCTATTCCAAGTTGGTGATAATATTAAGGATGGTTCAATACCATTTAAATATGCCACTGTAGGGACTGCAGGTGCTCTTGCAGACGGTGTAGACCATACTGCACTAGTCAAACTATACCTTGATGCTAATAACGCTAATGGTCAAAGTTTCAGTGTTAATGAAGTTGTAACGGGTAATATCTCTGGAGTTATTGGAACTGTTGTTACTTGGGATCCTGTAGAGGTAAGTCTTACTGTTAAGGATATTGTTCCTTATAATACAGGTGATGTTAATGTTGGTATAGGTGGTTATCTTTATAAATTCTCTGAGAAGGGTACTATAGTTGATTATTATGTTCAAACAGCAGGAACTAACTATACACAAACTCCAACACTAGCAGTTGAAAATATTGGTGATATACAAGCAACAGGAACAGTTAATATGACCACTGCTGGTGACCAAGTTGCAAGTATTACTATAACTAACGGTGGTTATGGTATTACACAATCTGTTGATGGATCATATAACCTTCATCCTACAGTAACATTTAATAATGGTGCAGGTGACACCACTGGTTCAGGTGCTAAAGCATATGCAATTATGGGTGGTGAAAACATCGTTGGTAATGGTGGTGCGACTTATCGTATCAAATCAATTGAATATACTACACAGGTTCGTTCGTAACCTTCATAAATAAACAAGAGGACAATAGTCACTAGGAAATGGCAGCTCTATTAACTGATCAATTTAGAATTTTTTCAGCTCAAAAATTCATTAAAGCTCTTGAGGGTCCAGATGCAACCCAGAGCGACACGGCTGCGGGTGCAACGAGAGATCGTTTGTACTTGTTTATTGGAAGACCGCAAAGTTGGGACAATGAAAACTCGCCTCCACAGGCAGTTGATTCATTCTCAGAATTTTCTGGTGCTTATGATGATATGGTTTCTCTGAAGAGAGTCCTTGCTTCAGATACCGTTCAGGTGGTTCGTAG
>CERB01012642.1_pt1 | contig 31917 bp, 34 predicted proteins | sample 356271 | NCBI WGS metagenome assembly CERB01 (sample SAMEA2621155, study PRJEB7988) | marine metagenome | isolation source: saline water (ENVO:00002010), including
TCCCAGTTCTTCTACAGAATTCAATTCATTTTTTATCGTATAAGAACTAATTACTTCCTTAGGGTGTCTTAATAAAATACAATTTTCGATATTAGAAATCCAATCTATACTGCTTAAATCAAGAATATGATGTGCCATATGTTTTTGATACCATATCTTTTTATTTTTAGGTATTTCTCCTGTAAGATATTTAACAATTTCGTTATAGTTTGAAGAATACTTATTTATTATTTCTTTATGCATTGGATGTTTTATTTTTGTTTCTTTAAGGTAGTGTGCATAAAAAGGTTCATCAGTAACAAATGTATCTGTTCTTGAAGACCATGACCTCATTAATGCTGTAGATATATTTCTAGGACCTGACCAGCAACCTACAATCATAATCTTTTTATACTTTCCTGAATATGATGGTTGTAAAGATCTCTAATATGATTTGTTAATGAATGAGAATTAATTGATGATAAGTTTCTGTTTTCAAGTGAAGATACTGGAATTATTCCAGCGAATGTACCAGTTACAAATGCTTCATCACAATCTTTAATTTCATCAAAGGTAAAATCTTTCTGATAACAATTAATATCATTTTTTTCACAAAGATAGATGGCTTTGCTTCTAGTTATTCCGTTGAGACAATATTCACCTCTTGAAGTCCAAACGGAATTATTTTTAATAAAAAATAGGTTTGTAGAATTACACGTACTAATATTGCCATAAGGGTCATTCATAATTCCTTCGTCATAATTTAGTTCATTTGCTTCAATGCTGGCTAAAATACAATTTAATTTGCTTAAAGTATTGTAACGTGTACTCAAAATATTATGAGGTGGCCGAACTATTGAAACTCTTCCTATGCTAATTCCATTTTTATATGTATTGGGATCTGTCTCTTTATATTCAGGGATGATAACCAAAGTTATGGGCCCAATATTTGCATTTGGATTTTGATATGGTGTTATTTTTTCTCCTCTTGAAATGATAAGTCTAATATGTACACCATCTGTCATATTATTTTTTAATAATACTTTCGATATTTGATTAATAATTTGTGTTTTTGAAAAAGGTATATCCAAAGATATGCCCTTTGCACTTTGAAACAGCCTATCAAGATGGTCATCAATAAATACTAACTGATTATTATGAAGTCGAATACCTTCCCAAACTCCATCTCCTAAAAGAAAGCCACTGTCAAATACGGATACTTTAGCTTTATTTCTATGAAATAGTTTTCCATCAATGTTGATAAATATATCAGCATTTTTATCATTTTTTATGTATGAATGGCTACTCATTTGTGGGCCCACAGGGACTTGAACCCCGAACCTGCGGATTATGAGTCCGTTGCTCTAACCAATTGAGCTATGGGCCCTTCATACTTCTATAAAATAACAATTAATATAATCAAAATTGTTAATTTAATAATAAAATAATGCTACATTATTAAACTATATGTTAGCTTAAAACTACAATGAAAAAGAAAAAAATTAATATTTTAATTACGGGGTGTGGCGCCCCAGGTATTTCAGGTACTATTTATTCATTAAAAGAAGCAAATCAATTGTATGAAATTTTTACAATTGGCACAGACACAAACCCCTTAGCAGTAGGCAAGCATTTTTGTGATCATTTTGAAGTTATTCCGTCATTTTCAGATACTAAGCAATATTTAGATAGTTTGATTTCTATTTCAAGTAGGTATAAAATTAATGTTATTTTACCTCAAAATACACTTGAGCTAAGCATCCTATCCAATAATAAGCATCTATTTGAGAAGATAAATACCAAAGTATTAATATCTAATAAAGAGGCAATTAATCTATCAAATAATAAATATAATTTGATGCAAGTTGCAGAAAAAATTGGTATTCCATATCCATCTTATGTAGAAGTTGATAATATTATTGACTTAGAAAAAACTTTAAAGTCTTTTGGTTGGCCTAAAAAAAAAGTTGTTATCAAACCTCCATTATCTAACGGGTCAAGAGGTGTAAGAATTATAGATGAAGATATAGATTTAAAAGATAAATTTTTTTCAGAAAAGCCAGGTATTTTAAGTACAAATTTTGAGATAATAAAATTAACTCTTGGAACTTCTTTTGATACACTATTGGTAATGGAATATTTATCTGGACAAGAATATTCTGTAGATATATTGAATGTAAAAGATAAAAAAATAGTTATTCCAAGATCTCGAGGATTAATTAAAAGTGGAATTACTTTCTCTGGTAAAATTGAAAATAATGCATTGATTGAAAAATATAGTATTGCATTGGCTGAAGCTTTAAACCTAAGCTATTGCTTTGGCTTCCAATTTATATTAAAAGATGATATTCCTTATATTATTGAATGCAACCCAAGAGTTCAAGGGTCTATGGTTATATCAACCCTTGGAGGAGCAAATATTATCTTAAATAGTATATTAAATTTATTGGATGAAGAAATGTTGCCTATGGAGTTAAGATATGATACAATATTTACAAGGTATTGGGGAGGAATAGCAGAAAATGGAGATGGTAAAAAAGTTATATGATATATGGAATTGATATAGATGGAACTATATGTACAACTGATTGTGATTATTCGGATGCTCGGCCGTACAAAGATGTAATAAAAAAAATTAATTCATTATATGATGAAGGTCATACAATAATTTTTTATACATCTAGAGGATACAAGTCAGGCACTGACTGGTATAGTTTTACAAAAAAACAGATAGATAATTGGGGCGTTAAATATCATGAATTAAAAATGGGTAAACCACAATTTGATATTTTTATTGATGACAAGGCTATATCCAATATTGAGTGGTACAGAAAAAACAATTTAAATATTGAAAAATAGTAAATTAATTAAAAGTTTTTATTGTACTCTTAATATGTTTTATAAAATTATCTGACTTACTTTTTGATACTTCTTCAATCGTTTTTTGAACTGTTTTTTTACTATTCATCCACCAAACTGGATGAATACATAATTGAATATTTTTAGATTCTTGAAATGCCTTTGATTTTAGCGGGGATCCATAACGAAAAGAACCTCCAGAATCAGCAAAATAAACAATTTTTTTTAATAATTTATTTTCATAGGTATTTTGTATTGGAAAGTAATTTTCTGGATTATCTAAAAAAGCTGAAGTGGGCTGATGAATACTAATAATATTAATATTTTCATCAAAAACATCCTCAAATATTTTTTTTTCATTAATAAATCCTTTTCTAGGATTCTGATAAATACTTAAATCAAAGTGTAAAGAAATATTATGACCTAATTTTCTGATTTTTTTTACTTTTTTGATATTTTCATCAGCTAAAAGATTATAAGATAAATTAGATAATAAAAAAAAGTATGTTGATTGGATATTAGAATTATTCTCCAAAATAGCCATTTTAAGAGCTAAGTCAATTGAAACATCAACATCATGCCTAAGAATAACCTGTTTATCATTTTTAAGATCGAGTTCATCATAGTTAATGAATATGTAATTTTTGTTTAAAAAAGCATTAACTAATTTTTCATAATCTCCAAGTAATTTCATAATTAAATAATAAGAAAATTTACGCGCCTATTAAAGACATTTCATTTTAAAAAAATTTAATTTATAAGATTAGTTATATATTTTTTTATTTTAATTTCCTGTTGTTCCCAATTATATTCTTTAGCAATTTTCCTGCAATTTTCCTGCATTTTCTCATAATCTAAGCTCAAAATATTTTTTACTGATAATTCAAATTCCTCTTGTGAATCAGATGTTATTATTTCATAACCAATTTCATTTTTTCTTATAAAATCAGCTTCATATTTCATTCCACCGCTTAGAATAGGAATTTCAGACATTATACTCTCAAAAAGTTTATTTGGTAAAGCGCTCTCATAACTTAGAGAGTATTTCTTTTTTGTTCTTAAGGTTGTCACTGTAAAGTCTCCTGAAGATACTATATTAACTACTTCTTTGTAAGGTACTGCTGGATGAAAAAAAATATTTTTACATCTTTCCTCATATTTTTTAATCAGTCCTTCAAGAGGACCTGATCCTAAAAAAATTATACAAATATTCAAATCTGTGTTTTCAAATAGCTCTAAGTATTTTTGAATCCCTCTATCTGGTAATAAAGCTCCTATATAAATGAATTTTTTTACATCAGCTTTAATATTAAATTTTTTTAATAAATAATTTGAACTTTTGCGAGCTCGATAATGAGGAACATTGTTAATTACGATTGGGGAGATTGAATATTTTTTTTTGTACCAATCTCCGATTATATCATTAACAACAACTACTTTATCAACGAATCTTATAAGAACGTACTCAAAAATTTTGGTAACATATCTTTCAAAAGTTCCCGATCCCTGTCTCTCAGTTTCTAGTTCATGTGTATCATAAACAATCTTACTTTTTCTATTTAAAATTTTAAAAAAAATAGATGGTGGCAATGATGCTAAATTATGAGCATTAATTATCTCTGGTTTGTTAATGCTTAAAAACTTATATGATAGTATCCAAAATTTTAAAATTAATAATACTTTTCCAACGAATCGTCTATTAGACCACTTTTGAGAATCTATAGGTAGTCTTACGATAGTAATATTTTTGCTAACTTTTTCAAATTCAGTTGATAAGCTATTTTTTTGAATTCCCAAATGATAAATATGATCAAAATATTCTAATTGATTTATGGAGCTGGTAATTTTTTGTATTCTAGCTTCATTTTGCATATCAGATGGATAGATATGTACATTAATTTTTTTCTTCAATTTCATATAAAATAATTTGTTGCTTAAGAACGGTACTTTCAAAGTTTTTTTTTAAAAAAAAGTACTTATTTTTATCACATTTATAGTTAAAATCTTTTTATGGAAAAAGGCCATCATTCAATAATAAAAAATTCAAAAATTGGTAAAGGAACGGTAGTCTGGCATTTTTGTAATATTTATGGTGCGGACATTGGAAAGAATGTAAAGATTGGTTCATATGTAGAAATACAGGACAATGTTAAAATTGGAGACAATTCTATTATTAGCTCCCATTCGTTTATATGTTCTTTAGTAACTGTAGGTAAAAATGTTTTTATAGGACATTCTGTGATGACCGTAAATGATAAAAATCCCCCATCATTTAGAAGAACAGGGTCCAAAGATGGATGGTTACCTACAGATATATGTGATAATGCAGTTATTGGAAGTGGTTGTGTTATATTCCCAGTAAGAATTGGGAAAAATTCAGTTGTTGGTGCTGGATCTGTAGTTACAGAAGATGTTCCTGATGATACTAAGGTTGCTGGTTCGCCAGCAAAAATCATAGGAAAAGTAGAATAATGAATATTCCTTTTGCAGACATTAAGAAACAATATTTAAGTATTTCTGATGAAATTAATAATTCTATACAAGAAGTTTTAAACGACACAGCTTTTATCAGAGGTAAATATGTTGAAAGGTTTGAAAATAATCTTTCAAAATTGTATGGTATAAATCATTGTATTGGAGTGGGTAATGGCACTGACGCAATATATTTAGCCTTAAGAGCGCTTGATATTGGCCCTGGAGATGAAGTAATAACTGTTTGCAATTCATGGATTTCTACTTCTGAAGTTATTGGACAAGCTGGTGCCAGTGCTAAATTTGTTGATATAGAATTAGATAATTTTAATATTGATGTTAACAAAATTGAGACCAAAATTTCTGAAAAAACAAAAGCAATAATTCCTGTTCATTTATATGGTCAACCTGTAAAAAATATGGATTTACTGATTGAAATAGCCAAGAAATATTCCATTCATGTAATTGAAGATTGTGCTCAAGCAATTTTTGCAGAATTTAAAAACCAATATGTTGGTACGTTTGGAGATATTGCAACAATTAGCTTTTATCCAGGTAAAAATTTAGGTGCATTTGGAGATGCTGGTGCTGTAATTACAAACAACAATAATCTTGCTGAAAAAGTAAGAATGATAGCTAATCATGGACAAAAAATTAAACATAATCATAAATATGAAGGGATTAACTCTAGAATGGATGGTTTACAAGGAAACATACTAAATGTTAAATTAAATCATATTTTATCTTGGACAAAGAAAAGACAAGATATAGCTAATATTTATAGAGAGCACCTTAAAGAATTACCAAACATTTCTATTCCTAAAGTAGATAAAGATTGTACTCATGTATTTCATTTGTACGTTATTTTAGCTGAAAAAAGAAATGAATTAATGAGCTTCTTGAAAGACAATGGTATAGGAACTGCATTACATTATCCAAATATTCTACCTTTACTAGAATGTTATGACCATTTAAATCATTCGGCTTCAGATTTTCCAATGGGATTTGATGCTTCACAAAGAATTCTTTCCTTGCCTATGTTTCCGGAGCTGGAAGAAAAAGAGATTCAATATATTTGTCAAAAAATAAAAGAGTTTTATATATAAATGGAATTCATTGATTTAAAAGCTCAACAAAAATTCATAAGAAAGTCATTAAACACTTCAATAAATAAAGTTTTAGATGATGGTAGATATATTTTAGGGGAAGAAGTTTCTCAGCTCGAAAAACAATTATCCTCTTTTTGTGGATCTCAACATTCCATTGGTTGTTCTAATGGTACTGATGCATTAATTATTGCTTTACTTGCATCAGGAATTAAGCCTGGCGATGGAGTAATTACTGTCCCATTTACTTATATTGCAACTTTGGAAGCAATTGCTACAATTGGAGCAATTCCTGTTTTAGTGGATGTATATGATGCAACTTTTAATATGAACCCCGAGTTAATCGAAGATGTTGTAAAAAATTCTGAATATAATATTAAAGCTATAATGCCTGTTGATCTATTTGGTTTACCAGCTAGATATAGATTAATTAAAGAAATATCAGAAAAGTATGGATTAAAAGTTATTGGTGATGCCGCTCAATCTTTTGGAGCATCCAAAAATAAACTTAAAGTTGGCAAATTTTCTGATATTACTACAACTTCTTTTTTCCCTGCTAAACCTCTTGGATGTTACGGAGATGGGGGTGCAATATTTACTGATTCTGATGAATACAACAAAATCATTAGGTCCTTGGCAGTGCATGGAAAGGGCTCTGATAAATACGATAATGTAAGGATTGGGTTAAATTCACGGCTTGATACATTGCAAGCAGCTATATTAATAGAAAAATTGAAAATTTTTGAAAAAGAAATTGAATTACGTAACAAAATTGCAGATTTATATCGCGAAAAGCTTAATAATTTAGATATAAGATTCCAGCACATTCCGAATGGATATAAATCAGTTTATGCACAATTTTCAATCGTTTTTGATAATCAGAAGATGAGAGATAAGGCCCAGTTATTATTAAGCGAAAAAAATATACCTTCCGTTATCTACTATTCAATTCCAGGCCATTTGCAAACAGGATACAAATACTTAAATTATCAAAAAGGTGATTTCCCAGTTACTGAAAAACTTAGTAATACAATTCTTAGTTTACCTATGCATCCTTATTTAAATGAAGATGACTTAGATAAAATTGTTGGAGTAATAAAAACCATTTAAAAAATTATAGGAGAGATAATGTCAAGATCAGATAGTAAAAGTCACATTAGAATTGGAGTAATAGGAAAAGGATTTGTAGGGACGGCCGTTTCTCATGGTTTTTCTCACCAGACTGGCTATGGTGCAGATATTAAAATTTATGATAAGAATCCAGCGAAGTCTCAGAACTCTTTAGAGGAAACTGTTAATGAGTCTGACTATCTTTTTTTATCAGTTCCAACACCATCAGCAAAAGATGGAACAATGGACTTGTCAATTGTTGAAAGTGCGCTTGAATCAATAAATAATGTTAACAGTAACGATAGTAATATTGTCCTTTTGCGATCAACAGTAACACCCGGTACAACAGAATCTTTTCAAAGAAAGTATCCTAATTTAAGATTTGTTTTCAATCCAGAATTTTTAACAGAGAGGTCTGCCTCGTTTGATTTTATAAATCAGACTAGAGTTATACTTGGTGGAGAAATAGAAAATACTGAAAAAGTAAAAAAATTATACAGAGATAGATTTGGCGAATATCTCCCTGTTCTTCAAACAAGTTTTCAAACTGCAGAATTAATTAAATATATGAATAACTTATTTTTTGCTACTAAAGTTTCTTTTTTAAATGAAATGAAGTTATTGTCTGATGAAATTGGGGCAGATTGGAATGATGCTGTTGAGGGATTTATTCTTGATGGAAGAATCGGTCATTCTCATATATCAGTCCCTGGACCGGATGGCAAATTTGGATTTGGAGGTAGCTGTTTTCCAAAAGATATTCAAGCACTTATAAATTTTGGAAATAAAAATGGAATTGAGATGAACGTACTAAAAGGTGCATGGAAAACGAACTTAAAGGTAAGACCAGACAAAGATTGGGAAAACCTTAAGGGCAGAGCTGTTTCGGATGAAGAATAAGAAACCTTTTCAAGCTATTTGGCTTACAGGTCAACCTGGTAGCGGTAAAACAACTTTAGCTAACTTATTATTTTATCATTTAAAAGAAAATTCTCCGAACAAATCTTTTTTTAATATTGATGGAGATGATTTAAGAGATCTTTTTCAAAATAAGGACTATTCAAAAAAAGGAAGAGAAGCAAATATTAGACTAGGTATGAGCATCGCCGCCTATTTAATTAATAAAAATTGTCTACCAATAATTTCTTTGGTATCTCCTTATTTAAATTTAAGAGAAGAGTTTAAGTCAAAGTATAGTGTTTTAGAGGTTTATGTTCATACTAGCGAAATTAGAGGTAGAGAAAACTACTTTGTAGAAGATTACGAACCTCCACATGATAATTTTATAGATGTGGATACAACAAATAAAACTAAAGAGGAAAGTTTAGATGAAATACTCAATGTTTATAGGTAGGTGGCAACCTTGGCATAAAGGTCATCGTTGGTTAATTGATCAAAGATTAAATGATAATAAAAATGTTTTAATATGTATAAGAGACATGGAAACTGACAAAAATAATCCATACACAGCAGAAGAAGTTAAGATAAATTTAGAAAAATCATTAAATGATTTAGTGTTAAGTAAAAGAGTAAAGGTGATAATTATTCCCGATATTGAATCTGTAAACTATGGACGAGGAGTCGGATATGACATTATTGAACATATACCTCCCTCTAACATTGAAAAAATTTCTGCTACAGAAATCAGAAATAAATTATCTCAAAATACTCAATGAGTATTTTGAAAGACAAGTATTTAAAAAATATAGCAAAAATCTTTTCTGCCAATTCCTTAATTCAATTAATACCTGCATTAGGCATCTTAATATTAGCACGAATTTTTAGTCCTGAAGGATTTGGATTATTTGCTGTATGGTCAAGTTTTGTATTTATTGGATTAAATGCTGCAATTTTAAAATTAGAAGTATCTATCTTCGATGAAGTGAGCGGAAATCGAATGAAAGCAGTTCAAATCATGCTCTTTGTTAGTCTAATTTTATCTATTGCCATTGGATTTTTGGCAAGCATAATATTTTATTCCATAGATTATGAGCAATTCAATATTCTAGATATTATTTTTGGGGTCACTGCTATTTTTCTTTTAGCAGCTTATAGGATTTGGACACTTTTTCTAACAGCTGAAGCTCAATTTAACAATCTAATTATTATAAGGCTAGTTAATGCATCAGCTGTATTATTATCTCAAATAATTTTTGGTTTATACAATCCTGAATACAAAAGCTTAATAATTGGATTTATTGTTGCTCATGTTATTACTTTATTTTTTGCTCAAACAATACAGCCCATTACTTTTACAGTTCGGATTGACAATATTTTTATTGATGTTAAAAAATATTTTAAAAAACATATTAGATACCCACTATTCTCCCTACCAAGCGAAGTAGTTAGTTCAGTTAGCTCACAGATTCCTTTTATAATATTGCTAAGCAAGTATGGTCCTGACTTAACAGGACAATTTGCAATGGCATTTAAAATACTAGGAGTGCCCATGGGTTTTGTAGGTAAGGCTGTTGGAGATGTTTTTAGACAAAAATCTGCTGAAGATTATAAAGAAATAAAGAATTGTAGAGATACTTTTAATAAGACATTTTTTCTTTTAGCTTGTGTATCATTATTTTCAGCGCTACTCACTTGGAATTTTATCTCACCTATTGTTTTAATAGTATTTGGAAGTGAATGGGAGCTGGCAGGTACAATATGCATTTTTTTAATCCCCTTGTTTGCTATGAATCTTATTGTCAGCCCTTTAACTTTCACATTATATGTTGTTCAGAAGCAACATATCGACTTACTATGGCAATTAATTCTAATAGTGACTGTATATTTATGCCTTACAATGACAACAAATTTTAATACATCAATTATTTATTATAGCATCACCTATTCGATGCTATATATTTTACTATTACCATATCTTTATTATATTTCAGGTGATTTATCTAAAAATCAAAATCTCTAGCTATGAGAAATAAAATTTGTATAATAGATCATGGTGTTGGCAATAATAAATCAGTAAAGAGTATAATTAATCACATTGGGTATAAATGTATTATTTCTAATGATATTAAAGTTCTTGATGAGGCAGAATTACTAATATTGCCTGGTGTTGGGTCTTTTGATGCTGGAATAAAAAGTCTCCATGATTTAAACCTTTTCGAATTTTTAAAATCAAAATCGAAAGACGGAAATACTATCATTTTTGGGATATGTCTAGGGATGCAGCTTTTATTTGACAGTAGTGAAGAAGGAGAGTTAGATGGACTTGGTATCATACCAGGTAGTGTTAAAAAATTTCCAGAAAATAAAGATTATCCTGTTCCTCATATTGGGTGGAATAAAGTTATTGATTCATCAGGATTTTTCGAATCTAATAATATTAAATATTATCCTCGGTACTATTTTGTTCACTCCTATTATGTTGACTGTCAAAATCATTCTAATATTCTTGGCTTTACTGAATATGGTAATAGGTTTACTTCTGCGGTTAAAAAAGATAAAACCATTGGAGTTCAATTTCATCCAGAAAAAAGTCATGGCTGCGGTATATTATTGTTTAAAAAAATATGTGGGATGTTAAGTGATTAATTTTAGAGTTATACCTTCAATGCTTCTAATTGATGATTCTGTTGTAAAGGGAAAAAATTTTAAGAATCATACTTATGTAGGAGACCCTATTAATATATTAAAAATCTATAATAAAAAAGAAGTTGATGAACTATTAATATCGGACATTGGTATTAATAAAAATAATAAATCAATTAATTTTGATTTGATAGAAACAATTGTTGATGAAGCATTTATGCCTATTGCTTATGGGGGAGGTATTAATAATCTAGATGATATAAATCAATTATTTAATATTGGTATAGAGAAAGTTGTATTAACAACCATAGCATTTAATGATCCAGATTTGATTCAACAAGCAAGCAATCGTTTTGGAGCTCAAAGTATTGCAGTTGGTATAGATGTAAAAAAAGATTTTCTTGGACGTCAACATGCTTATGTCAAAAATGGATCTATTAATACAAAAATGAGTTTATTAGAATACATTGATAAACTATCGGACTATAGTTTTGGAGAATTGATTGTAAATAATATCGATCGTGAAGGTACATTTTCTGGAATTGATCTAAAAATACCCGATAGTATTGTCAAAAAATTAAATATTCCATTGTTGATAAGTGGAGGTACAAAAGATTTTAACGACATTGAACAGATGATGGGAATTAAAGGGTTGTCAGGTGTAATAGGGGGAGCTATTTTTACATATTACGGAAAACATAGAGCAGTACTTCCCACCTATTTATCAGGAGAAAATTTGGAAAAGATAAATAAAGTGTGGGAAATATAATGGATTACAAGCAGTGTAATAAGTGCATAATGGACACAACTGATGAACACATTTATTTTAACGAAAATGGTGTTTGTAATCATTGCATAAGATTCGAAGAATCCCAAAAAACCAAATGGTTTCCAAATGAAGAGGGTGAAAAAAAGTTAAAAAATTTATTCAATCTTATTAAAAATGAAGGTGAAAATAAAGAGTATGACTGTATTTTAGGATTGAGTGGAGGGCTCGATAGTTCATATGTTGCAATTTTGGCCAAGAAATATGGACTTCGTCCATTAGTTTTTCATGTAGACGCTGGATGGAATTCAGAATTGGCAGTTTACAATATTGAGAAGATAATTGAATATTGCAATTATGATTTAGTAACTCATATTATGGACTGGAATGAAATAAAAGATTTACAACGAGCTTATATTAAATCAGGCGTAGCTAACCAAGATGTTGTACAAGACCATTCATTTGTTTCAATATTATACCATTATGCTAATAAACATCGTATCAAATATGTGTTGAATGGTTCAAATATTGCGACTGAGAGTGTATTTCCATCTTCTTGGCATCATGATGCTATGGATTCAATTAACTTGAAAGCTATTCATAAAAAATATGGTGAAATAAAGCTTAAGCATTTTAAGCCAATATCATTTTTTCAATATTATTTTTGGTATCCAATTGTAAAAAAAATGACAGTACTTAATCCTTTGAACCTAGTGTACTATAATCCTGAAGAAGTAAAAGAATTTTTAATTAAAAATATTGGTTATAAGCCTTATGGACGTAAGCATGGAGAATCTGGGTTTACAAAGTTTTTTCAAAATCATTTTTTAGTCAAAAAGTTTGGATATGATAAAAGAAAATTACATTTATCTAGTATGATCTTAAGTAATCTTATAACTAGAGATGAAGCCATAGAAGAATTAAAAAAACCTCTATATGATGAGTTAGAGTTAATTCAAGATAAAGCTTTTGTAGCAAAAAAATTAGGATTTTCTGTAGAAGAGTTAGATAGTTTTATTAGTAAAGAAAATGGTCACTATAGCGATTTTGCAAATTGGGACTCAAGATATAAACTTTTAAAAAAGCTTCAACATTTTATAACAAACTATACTTCAATAAAGATTAATACATATTACAAAAAAATATAATAGAATTTTGAATAGTCAATCTAATGAAAAAAAGCTCTAATTAGCTGTTTAGGATATTTAATTATTTTGAGTAAGGTGTCAATTTTTTTCATTAACGGATTTTTAGTTTGGTAATACCCTCTTTTAGAAAAATCAATATCAATATTTAAATTATCAAATAATGGTTCTATACCTTTTTGCCATTTACCCTTTACTATACCAGTATCACCTTCTTTACCTTCAAAATATGGAATAACCTCCTTAAACCCAGGATTCAAACATTTTTCATTAAATCTAAAAAAACTATCTTTAATTTTATGGCTTCGTATAGTTCCGAAAAGTTCAAACATCCATGGGTTTTCATCTGAAATGAGATATTTTTTTAGAGAAGAAACCTTCCAGAGTGCTGGTGATGTAGTAATTCTATATTTTGATTTTTGTTTAACCCTGCTAATCATTGGATTATCGGTTGATTCAAAAGAACGTGTTTTATCATGATTTGTTAATGTTATATTTGAGTAGTCATTATCCTTCATTATTTTGTAGCATTCAGTAATGGATTTTTCATCAACAAAGTCTGAAATAAAGAAGTCATCAAGCATTAGAAGCACTATATCTGAATTAGGAATTTTTTTGAGTGTTTGTATTAATATTTCACTCCAAGAGGGTTCATTATCATAATATTGATTTGCCTCCAAATTTCTGATATTTAAATTTCCATGATAATTATATTTTTTTCTGTATGTTGTTAATATGATAGGATATTGACATTCAGGCCAAAATTTTTCAAATAATTTAAAGAACGGATCCCAACAATCTTCAAAATGATCACATGTATTTACAATAATAGTAATATTGGATGACTTATCTTGACTGTTCATTAGCAATGTTGATACAAATTGTAATGATTTGATTAGATAATTACAAATTATATTATTTTTTATATGATTTTTATTGTGATATATTATTATCTAAAATTAGGTATCCATATGGAAAGCAAAAAAAATATTGTTGTTACAGGCGGCTCTGGTTTAGTTGGCAAGCATCTTCATAAAATTTTACCTAATGCTATTTATTTGTCTTCAAAAGATTGTAATCTAATGAATATGAATGAGATAGATTCTATGATGAAAAATTATAATCCAAGAATAGTTATACATTTAGCAGCTAAGGTTGGTGGAATTTTAGACAATATTAATTATCCAGTTGATTATATAGAGCAAAATTTAATTATAAATGGAAATTTATTAAAAAAATGCCATGAATATAATGTTGAAAGAGTAATTGCTATATTAAGTACATGCATTTATCCAGATAAAGCTGATAAGTATCCAATGAGTGAAAAGAATTTGTTTAATGGACCGCCAGCTGATACTAATTTTTCTTACGCACTATCTAAGAGAGCAATGGCAGTACATATTGAATCTTATGTGAAGCAGTATCAAAAGCAATGGTGCTATCTTATACCATGTAACTTGTATGGAGAGCATGATAAGTTTGAACATCATCATAGTCACTTTGTTTCAGCTCTTATAAATAAAATATATGAAGCTGAAGATAGCATTGAACTGCTTGGGTCGGGTAAACCCTTAAGACAATTCATGTACGCTGATGATTTAGCTAATATTATAAAATATTTCATTGATAATAAAGTTAATGAGAATGTAAATGTTGCACCAAATTACACCTATTCAATAGATGAGATTGCAAGAATTGGTATTAAGTCCTGCGGAAAAGAACATTTAAAGATTATATATAAAAATCAAAAATTAGATGGTCAGTTTAGGAAAGATGTTGATTCTTCAAAGTTATTAAATATTTTGGGAGATTTTAAATTTACATCATTAGAGGAGGGAATAAAGAAAGTTTATGATAACTTTAGTAAAAGATACAATTGATAATAAAGATATCGACCGTTTAGTAAGTTGGCTTAAATCTTATCCAAAGCTTACAAAAGGTTCTGTCACAATAGAGCTTGAAAAGAAGTTTTCAGCTTGGCTAGGTAGAAAATACTCAGTTTTCTGTAATTCGGGATCATCAGCTAATCTTTTAATGCTTTACGCATTAAAAGAAGGAAAGTATTTAAAAAATAACAAAGTGGTTGTTCCAGCTATTTCTTGGGCAACTGATTTAGCTCCAGTTATTCAGTTAGGGCTTGAACCAATTTTATGTGATTGCAATTTAGAAGACTTGTCTGTTGACTTAGAACATTTAGAAGAGATATTTAAGAAGGATAAGCCAGCAGCACTGTTATTTGTTTCTATATTAGGACTAGTGCCTGATATGAATCAAATTATTAAGCTCTGTTCAAAATATGATGTATTATTACTTGAAGATACATGTGAATCTATGGGATGCGAATATGAAGGTAAAAAATTAGGCACATTTGGATTAGCGTCAACCTTTTCAACATATTTTGGTCATCACATTTCAACTATTGAAGGAGGTTTTGTTTCAACTGATGATTTAGATTTATATGAATTACTAGTTTCTATGAGAAGTCATGGATGGGATAGAGATTTAAGTACTAAGACACAGAAACAATTACAAAAAGATTGGAAAATTTCAAAATTCAATTCTTTATATACTTTTTATTACAGTGGATTTAATTTTAGATCAACAGATTTACAGGCTTATATTGGTTTAACCCAAATTGATAAATTAGATGATTGGGGATTAAAGAGAGAAGCAAATTTCAAGTCTTACCAAAAGTTAATTAATAATAAATATTGGATGCCCTATGAAAGGCCTAATACTTTTATATCTAATTTTGCATATCCAGTTATTAGCCCCAATAGAGATAAAATTGTTTCAGATTTACAAAAAAATAATATTGAAGTTAGACCAATGATATCCGGCTCAATGGGAACCCAGCCTTTTTATATAAAAGCTTATGGAAGATTAGAACTAAAAAATGCTTCTATTGTAGATAAGTATGGATTTTATATCCCCAATCATCCGAAATTATTACAAAAAGATTTAGAGTTCATATCTGAAACAATTAATAAAGGAGATTTAAAGTGAAAAAAAAGGCATTAATTACAGGAATTAATGGTCAAGATGGATCATATCTTGCAGAATTTTTAATTGAAAAAGATTATGAGGTATACGGTGTTCTTAAAAGAAATTCTGTTGCAGAAAATCAGACAGCTCGTCTTGATTCTGTTTTTTCTCAATTAAATCTGGAATATGCAGATATGACTGATATGTCATCATTAATTAGAGTTTTAAATCAAGTTAAACCAGATGAAATTTATAATCTTGCAGCGCAGTCTCATGTAAAAATATCTTTTGATCAACCGATATATACTGCACAAGTAGTTGCAATTGGAGTTATGAATTTATTGGAGGCTGTTAGACTTACAAGCCCTAAAGCAAAAATTTATCAAGCATCTTCTTCTGAGATGTTTGGAAATAATATTGATGACGATGGATTTCAAAGAGAGTCAACTCCAATGAGCCCAGTTTCTCCTTATGGGTGTGCCAAAGTGTTTGGTTATAACTTGGTTAGAAATTACAGAAATTCATATAACCTATTTGCAAGCAATGGAATTCTCTTTAATCATGAATCACCTAGAAGAGGAACAAATTTTGTAACAAATAAAGTTGCAAAAGAGGCAGTAAGAATTAAAATGGGCTTATCAAAAGAGTTAAAGTTAGGGAATTTAAATGCTGCTAGAGATTGGGGGCATGCAAAAGATTATGTCAAATGTATGTGGCTTATGCTGCAACATAAAAAACCTGATGATTTTGTAGTTTCTACAGGAAAATCACATACAGTTCAAGATTTAGTTAATTACGTTTTTAATTCTCTAGAAATACCAAATTGGGAGCAGTTAATTAAGCAAGATAAGAGGTTTCTTCGAGCTGAAGAATTAGATGTTTTGAGAGGGGATTGTTCAAAAGCAAAAGAAATATTGTTATGGAAGCATGAATATACTTTTGAAACAATGCTTGATGAAATGGTTGAATACTGGTTAGAGTTTTATAATAAGAATTAACTTTATTTTATTTCAAGCAGTTGGTTGTCTTCAAGACGAAATTGACCACAACTACTAACGTTTTCTCTAAATTTTAACTTATCACCTTTTTTATTAACCCAGCCAATCAATTTTGCTGGATTTCCATATACTAAAGAAAAATCTTTGACATCTTTTGTTACAACAGATCCTGCACCAATCATTGAATATTTTCCAATAGTAACTCCACATACAATTGTTGCATTAGCACCTATTGAAGCAGATTTTTTTACCTTAGTTTTTTGATAGAATTTTGTCCCTTGTTGTGGAAATTCGGATCTAGGTTGTAAAATATTTGTAAAAACCATTGATGGTCCACAAAACACATAATCTTCTAGCTCTACTCCTTCATAAACAGAAACATTATTTTGTATTTTTACATTATTACCAATTTTTACATTACTTGCAATATTGACATTTTGACCAATAGAACAACTTTCACCAATTATCACATTAGATTGAATGTGAGAAAAATGCCAAATTTTCGTATTAATACCAATGTTCACATTTTCATCAACAAAAGATGACTTATGTATGAAATATTTTTTTTTCATTGACTGATTTTCTCTCTAATTTTTAAGTATTATTCATTGTCAAATTAATAAATTAATTTGTATTATATAAGCAATGAATTTAGGTAAATACATTTTAAATTTTATTACTGATAATAAAAAAACTTTTATCATAAGTTTAGTTTTATGCCAAGTTATTTTTTTATTATTCTACTTTTTTTCCAGTAGAGTTTTCGAGTCTAGAACAGATATTATGCCTAATACTAATTCATCAAGCCAACTTAGTCTTAATGCTTTATCTGGTCTTATTCCTGGAAACTTTCAGGGTAATTCAAAATCTCCTAATATTTATTCTACAATAATCAAATCAAAATCATTTTCAAATGATTTGTTTAAAAAAACGATTAATGTTAGCGGCAATGATATAGTTGTTTATGATTGGTTATTAGAATCATATAGTTTACATCATGATAATTCAGAGATTGAATTTGAAAAATTATATAGATTTTTTGTTAACAATATTATCTCAGTACGGTATAATAAGATAACTAATATTGTTACTATTCAAGCATATACTACAGATCCATTTATTTCTCAGTCTTTATTAAAAATTTCTTTAGTAGAGTTGAAGAGTAGACTTAAACAATATTCTAAGGATACCAAAGCGGCAAATAAGGATTTTATTTTGAGTAGAATTTCAACTATAGAAGATGAATTAATTGAGATTGAAAATAGATATATTAATTTCTTAAATCAAAATTCAAGTACTAGTTCTCCAAGCCTAAATGTTGCAAAAAAGAGAATTGAAAGAGAAGTGTTCATTAAAGAAAATTTGCTTAAAGAATTAGCTACGGAACTAGAAATTAATAAACTTGAAGTCACAAGAAATAACCAAGTAGTTATCGATGTAATTGACGAGCCTACTCTAAACTTGCTTAAAGTTTATCCTAAATTCAGTTTATTATTTATTATTTCATTGATGGTAGGATTTGTCATTCCGTTTATTGTGCACTCTAAAAAAATATTCATTGATAACTAATTTCCAAATACCAAAAAATTATTTTGTTTCATCTCTATTGTTTTTGTTGGTTTTTTCTTATGCATTTCTTCCTATCAATTATTTTTTTAACTCTCTTTATCTAATAGTTTCTAGCTTTACTATATTGCTCTTTATTTTATTGATTGAAAGTAAAAAATCCTTAGTGAACATGGATACTTTTGTCTGGTATTTAATTTTTCTGGTTTGGTATTGTATTCATTTATTTTTTGCTGGGCAATTGCAAATTGCACAAGTTGATTTTAGACCTATATTTTTCTTAAATACAGCTACATTATTTTTTTGTACATATTATTCATTTCTAAGAGAATATATTGTAAAAATTCTTTTTTTAGCGGGTATAATCTATATGTCTTTTTCAATTAGTACATTTTATTCGCTAATATCATCAAATTCAGTTCAAGGGTTTGTTAATATATTTACATTGAGCGGTTTAGACAATTCTGGGCAAGATTTCTATCAAAATTATGGTATATGGCTTTCAATATTGATGATTATTAGTGCTCATTTTATGAATTTATACCTCAACAAAAAGTCTAAAACTAGATTCTTATTATTCAGTATCCCTTTTTGTTTTTCATTAATCTTCTTGCTGTTGCTAGGAGCTAGGGCAGCTTTTATTGGTGGAATTGTTGGACTAATTTTTTTATTAAGAAATGTAGGTTTCAAAAATTTACTTATTAGCACAATATTTATTTCTATTTTTTTAATACCAGTTGCTCTATTCAATCAAGATATATTACTAACTGTTACAAGATTTGTTGCTTTATTTGCTGGTACAGATGATTCAGCTAGAGTATTTATGTTTGCTCAAGCTATAGATTTGTGGTCCCAGGATATATTTACTATTTTATTTGGTGGCGGAATTAAGTCATATCCAATATTTATTGGTGAAAATAATTTAGGATGGTACCCTCATAATATTTTTTTAGAAATTTTATGTGAATTGGGAATCATAGGTTTATTTATTTTCTTTGGAATATTTTATAGCGCTTTTCAAAATAAAAATAATGATTTATTAATGACATCATTAACGCTTTGTATGATATTAAGCTATTCTTTTACTGGAGGAATACATGATCTATATAATATATTTTTCTTTTTAGCTTTATCTACTAAAACCAATGTTGATTATTAACTATATTTAATATCTTAATGAATACTAAAAACAATATTGTTTGTTCTTTTTGTGTAATGGACACATCAGTGCCAGATATTACTTTTGATAAAAATCAGCAATGTCAATTTTGTAAAAATCATAAAGAAAGAATTCTTTTTGAGCAAGAAAACTACCCTGATTATCTAGAAAAATTAACCAAAAACATTAAAAAAAAATCTAAAAAAAACCAATACGATTGCATAATAGGGGTTAGCGGAGGAGTTGATAGTACTTATGTTGCTTACTATTTAAAAAAAGTTTTGAAGCTAAACCCTTTAGCAGTTCATCTTGATAATGGTTGGAATTCAGAATTGGCAGTAAAGAATATTGAAAACTGTTTAAATGTTTTAGATATTGACTTGATAACCCATGTAATCGATTGGAATGAATTTAAAAAAATTCAAAAAGCTCTATTAGAATCATCTATTAACAATCTTGAAATCGTTACAGATCATGCAATAAATGCTCTTTTAATTAAAACTGCATCAAAATATAAAATTAAGTACATAATTAATGGCAGTAATACTTCCACAGAAGGAATAATGCCTTTAAGTTGGATGGAAGCAAATCAAAATAAACAATTAATTAAGTCTATTTTTAAAAAATTTTATCCAAATCATTCTATTAAATCTGTACCAACAATCTCTTTCCTAGAGTTCTTTTATTATTTGTTAATTAAAAAAATTAAGTTTGTACCAATTTTAAATTTTATCGAATACAATAAAGAAAACGTAATAGAAATTTTGAAACAAGAAATTGATTATAAGCCATATAGATATAAACATTATGAATCAATAATAACACGGTTTTTCCAGGGTTATATTTTGCCGGAAAAGTTTAATATAGATAAAAGGAAAGCTCACTTTTCTTCATTGATTGTATCTGGCCAAATGTCTAGAGACGATGCTTTAGAAAAATTAAAAGAACATCCATATGGAGATATTCAGGTAATGGAAAGGGATAAACTTTTTTTTCTAAAAAAACTTGAATTAGATAAGATACAGTTTGAAAAAATAATGAAAAATAAACCTATTTCAGCCTCTGTTTATGCTCCCTTAAGTATAATGGGAATAAATTTTATTGGAAGATTTAAACAACTATTAAGAAAGTTAACAAGATAATTTGATTATTTTTTAGGAAAACAATTTTGAAGGTAGTAATCATAAATCATTTTGCAGGTGTACCAAAAGTAAATGAAGCTTCACTAAGACATTATAACTTTGCCAAATATTTCCAAAAGAAAAAAATAGATTGTTCTATTATAACATCAAAAAAAAATTACCAAAAGTACGATAGCATGAATGATTCTGAAGAATCAATAAGAGATATCGAATATCTTTTCGTTGATGAGCCTATTATAAAATCTAAATCTTTATTTGCAAAACTTACTAGAATGCTCGGATTTTCCTTTAATCTTTACAAATATTTGTTTTTTAAAAAAAATTTTAAAAAGATAGACTATGTTGTCGCTAGTAGTCCTGATTTATTTACTGCTTTTGTTGGATTCCTTTTTGCCAAAAAAAAATCATCTAAGTTCATTTTAGAAATCAGAGATATCTGGCCTTTATCTCAAATTGAATTACATAATTTTTCTCGCAATCATCCAATGATTATTTTGCTAAAATATCTCGAAAATTTATTACACCGAAAAGCAGATATTATTATTAGTAATTTACCATATTATGAAAAATACTTAATTGATCATAGTATGCCACATAAAGAGTATTATTACATTCCTCAAGTTATTGATAAAAAGTATTATCATGAAAACTATCAAAAAATAAAATTAAATAAAGAACATTTAAAAATATTTAAATCCTATGACTTTGTAGGAATTTATGCTGGAACAATTGGTAAATATTATGGAATAGAAAATATAATTAAAGCCTTAAGACTGATAGATAAAAAGATGGCTATCATTTTAATGGGTGAAGGCGATTTCAAGAATGATGCTATCAAATTGAAGAAAGAATATAGTTTAGATAATTTGTTTATAATTGATGGAAGTCCAAAATCATATTTATTTTCTATCTTAGATAAATGTTCTTTTGGTATTGTTAGTTTCCCAGATAAAAAAATTTATAAGTATGGAATAGCTTCTCTAAAAATGTTTGATTATTTATATGCAAAAATACCTCTTTTGATGATGGGACCTTTTAGTAAATATTCTATTTTGAAAAATATAAACATAAAATATAAAACAAGATTTTTAGATATCGATGGAATTGTAAATCAATTTAATAGGCTATATGAGATTAATAAACAAACTAGATTGGATATAGCAAAAGAAAGCCGCCAATTACTAGATGAAAAAGCTTCTATTTCTTTGATGAATAATCAATTAGATAAAATATTTCCTTAGTGAATGCTTCCATATGATATTTCTTTTTTACGAATTAATGTCTATCTTATTTTATGAAGAAAAGTATTATTTTGTTCGGAGTAGGATATTGGGGTAAAAATCATTTAAGAGAACTCAATGCCAACCCTTTTGTTTCTTCAATTCTGGTTGTTGATCCTATGCTTAAAAAAGAATCAGATATTTTACAACAATATAAAAATGTGAATTTTTATACCACATTTGAAGAGGCAATAAGTAAAAATAAAAATATTGATGGTGCAATTATAGCTACACCACCTTCAACTCATTTTGATATTGCTAAAAAATGTCTAGAACATAATTTGCATGTCTTGATTGAAAAGCCTATGGTTGAAAGTATTAAAGAATTAGATATTCTAAATCAAATAGCAGGTGATAGTAAGGTTTTAATGTCAGGACATACATATCTTTATAACCCTGCTATTAAACTTATGAAAGAAATTATTGATAGTGGTGAAATAGGTGATATTATGTTTATACATAGTCAAAGATTAAACTTTGGCATAATGAGAGAAGATACAGATGTTTTTCTTAGTCTTGCTCCCCATGATATTAGTTTAGTACAATTTTTTATGAATGATGAGGAGTATTTAAAAATGCTAAATAGTAAGTCAAATTTCACATTTTCACCATTTGATGATTTTTCATCTATACATCTTTCATATAAGAATAACATTTTTGCTAAAATAGACGTTAGCTGGTATTATCCTAAAAAAATTAGATCTTTATCGATAATGGGTTCAAAAAAAACACTAGTTTTTGATGATGTTGATAAAAAAATATTAATGTATGATTTATCCGTTGATAATCAATATGTTCATAAAAATGAAGGTTCAAAAGAGATTTTTTTTGATCAGAGCATATCCCCTTTAACAAATGAAATTAATCAATTTATTAAATATTTTGATAGACCAACTAAATGTATTACTGGATACAATCATACTAAAAATGTTATTAAAGTTTTGGAAGAATATTATAAATAATGTATTGTTTTTTTAAGACACTTTTTGACTACATTTTTTCCATAATTTTACTTTTTCTTTTGAGCCCAATTATATTTTTTTGTTCTTTACTGATTTTTTTTGATTTGGGTACACCAATTTTCTTTAAACAAAAAAGAGGTGGTCTTAATGGGAAGCCATTCGTTATAATTAAATTCAGAACAATGAATAATCATGGAGATTTAAATCCATCTAAAATAAATGATGAAAAAAGAACAACGAAGTTAGGAAAAATTTTAAGAAAATTTAGCCTTGATGAACTTCCAACTCTTATAAATATTATTAAAGGAGAAATGAGTTTTGTTGGCCCTAGACCTTTATTATATGAGTACAAAAAACATTATAATGATAATCAGAATAAAAGATTTTTAGTAAAACCTGGAATTACAGGGTGGGCTCAGGTAAATGGTAGAAATGAATTATCTTGGGAAGAAAAATTTAATCTTGATAATTGGTATATAAAGAATCAAACCTTATTATTAGATTTTAAAATTATACTAATGACTGTGAAAAAAATTTTCTTAAATACTGATGTAGGTTTTGATAAGTCCAAAGATGACATTAAGTTCAGAGGAAAAAATGAAAATAATAAAAGCTGACACTAAAAGATTTCCTAAATGGGAAGCTCCAATTATGGAGCACGGAAAGCCTACAAAGTATGGATGGATAGTCCATCACCCTGAAAATTTAAAATTAGGAAAATTTACAGATATTGGAGCATTTACATATTTGAATGCATTGTATCATATCGAAATTGATGAATATGCTCAGTTTGGTTCACATTGTTCGATATATTCATACTCATCAATCGATGAAAAAAAAGGAAAAGTAATAATTGGATATAATGCAAGGATTGGTTCACATACAACTATTATGCCGGGAATAACAATTGGAGAGAATTCAATAGTTGGTGCAAATAGCTTTGTTACAAAAGATATACCTAAAAACACTTTTTTTGCTGGATGCCCAGCAAGATTAATCAAGGAATTGGATGAATAGTTGGCCTCACTTTGACAACGAAGATATTAAAAAAGCTTCGGAAATTCTCAAATCAGGAAAAATAAATTATTGGACTGGTTTGGAAGGTAGAGAATTTGAAAAAGAATTTTCACATTACGTTGGAGTTAAACATTCTGTTGCAGTTGATAATGGTACAAATGCGTTAATTCTTGCAGCTCATGCATTGGGAATTTCACGCGGTGACGAAGTAATTATGAGCCCTAGAACATTTGTTGCTTCTGCATTTAGTATAATGCACCTTGGAGCAAAACCTGTTTTTATAGACATTGATAGAAATTCACAAAATATGGATTCAAACTTAATTGAAGCCGCAATTACTCCTAACACTAAAGCAATTATGGCAATTCACTTAGCCGGATGGCCATGCGACATGGATAAAATTCAAGAAATTTGTAATAAACATAATTTATTTTTAATTGAGGATTGTGCTCAAGCTCATGGAGCAAAATATAAAAATCAGTCTGTTGGATCATTTGGAGATGTTAATGCTTGGTCTTTTTGCCAAGATAAAATAATGACAACAGCTGGAGAAGGTGGAATGGTTACTACAAATAATAAAGACTATTGGTCTTCTGTTTGGTCTTTTAAAGATCATGGTAAAAACTATGACACTGTATATAATAAAGAACATCCTCCAGGATTTAGATGGCTGCATGAAGATCATGGCACAAATGCTAGAATGACAGAAATTCAATCTGCTATTGGACGTCTTCAACTAAAAAAGTTAGATATGTGGATTGATCAAAGAACAAATTTATCTAATATATTTAATGATGCATTCAGTGATTTAGATGGGTTAAGAATCACCTTGCCACCATCGTACATCAAGCACGCATATTATAAATATTATGTTTTTGCTGAACCCGAAAAGTTAAAATCAGATAAAGATAGAGATTTCATTATGAATTCACTAAATGATTTGGGAATTGCATGTTATAGTGGAAGTTGTAGTGAGATTTATAAAGAAAAAGCATTCGACAAAATGTTTTCTAACCAGAAACCTTCATTAAAAGTTGCAAAAGAGCTTGGTGAAACATCTCTAATGTTCCTTGTTCATCCAACTATCCACGAAGATGACATTTATAAAATTTGTGAACAAACAAAGAAAATTATTAAACAATGTCAAAGATGAGAAGTTAAGATATGAATGAATATACTAAGCCATTTGTTAAATTTTTTATTGATATAGTTATCTCTTTATTTTCATTAATAATTTCTTACGCTTTCTTATATAATTTTCAATTTATTGGAAACAATACTATTGATATTTTATCTCTGTTTAGCGTTTTTATTCTGGGATATATAATTTCCTCATATCTAACAAAGAACTATGCATCAATTTGGGCATATGCGAGTTTAAATGAAATTTTCAGGTTAGCATCGAATGTTTTAATATCCTTCCTCTTTTTAATTATTTTTGCTTTTTTCTTTAGATTAGAGATTAATTATAAAGCATTAATCCTTTTTTATCTTTTATTTAGTTTTTTTGCAGCAAATGCAAGGCTTTTAAGAAGATTTATTAAAGAAAGAGAAGATATTTTATTTGGAACTAAGAAAACAATCATTGTTGGTGCCAATAAAAAAACTAATGAATTCTTAAAAAATCCTCATAATAGAAATTCATATAACATTCTTGGAATTTTAGATGATAAGTATGATAAAGGAAAAAAGATTTTTAATTATAACGTAATAGGCACTACTGCTGATTTAAAAAATATCATCAAAGAGCTTGATATTGAGATTGTAATATATTCAGGAGTTTTTGATGACAATCTTTTCTTGAAAAAGAGTTTTTTGAGAGAAGTTATTAATTTAAGTGTTTCGTTTTTAACTATTGAACAGTCTTTGAAGCAGGATATCCCCTTATCACTTTCAAGCATGAATCAAGTTAGAGAAATTGAGGATACTCTTTTACACAAAGTGGATTCTGAAAAGTCAAAAAATATATTAGTCACCGGCGGAGCTGGCTACATTGGCATTCATTTAGTTCAAATGCTTTTAGATGATGACTATAATGTAACAATTTTGGATAATTTTACATTTGGTAAAAATTCTATTAATCACATAAAAGATCACCCAAAATTAACTGTTATTGAGGGTGATGTTGCAAATATTAAAGATTTGGTAAAAGCAGTGAAAAATAATAAATACGTTGTCGCACTTGCAGCCATTGTAGGTGACCCTGCTAGTAGTATTAATGCTGAGGAAACGCTTAATTTAAATTATGAGAGTTCAAAAATTTTAACAGAAATATGTAATTTTTACGAAGTTGAAAAATTGGTTTTTGCATCAAGTTGCAGTGTTTATGGTGCAAGTACATCTGGATATTTGACAGAAGACTCTCCGTTAAATCCTGTATCGTTATATGCGAGGACTAGGATATATTCAGAAAACTATATTCTAGATAATAGTAAAATTACCAGTCCAACAATATTAAGGCTTTCAACAGTATTTGGTTTTTCACCAAGAATGAGATATGATTTAGTAGTTAATACCTTATTAATAAGAGCATTACGTGATAAGAAATTTAGTGTTTTTGGAGGCGATCAGTGGAGACCATTTGTTCACTGTAACGATGTTGCAAGAGCATTCAAGCTAATTATTGAATCAGATAGAAAAGTGACTCACAAACAAATATTTAATGTTGGTTCAGATGATATGAATTTCACTATTGATCAAATTGGAGATAAAGTTTCAGCCAAATTCCCGGAGGCAGAATACAATACAGTAGATGAGGATGTCGATAAAAGAAATTATAAAGTCTCATTTAATAAAATCATAACACAATTAGGATTTGAGAAAAAATATGATATTGAAATGGGTTTGGAAGAAATGATAGAAAAAATTAATGAAGACAATTCATTATTAGATTATGAAGACAAAATATATTCAAACTTTTCACAACTTAAAGATTCATTTTCGGAATGATAGTTTGAACAACCAATTCTCCAATTGCTAATGAAGCAGTAAGACCTGGAGAATCAATTCCTATTAGATTAATTAAATTTGGAAATCTATTTTTGTCCTCTTCATTAATATAAAAGTCTGAAAAATCATCATTTATAAAAAAAAGTTTTGGTCTTATCCCTGAATAGTCAGGAGTCAAATCATCAAACTGTAAATCTTTTATATAGTTTTTAGCACTATCAAAAAATTTCTTTTGAGAATTATGATTAACATTATAATCGAAATGATTTGCTTCAACTTTTTCGTAATCAGGACCTATTTTTGTCCTACCTGTCGAATCAAAACTTATATGAATACCTAAAGAGTCATCTGATTGTGGAAGAGAGTAAACTAATCTATCAAATCTATTTCTCCACTTTGAACTTAGAGCGAAATAGGAACCTTTATAAAATTTTAATGATGGTATTTTAAGATTTTTACCCATTATTTTATTTGCAATATTATAACTGTTTAGCCCTGCACAGTTAATAATGCTTGAAGCATTAATTATTTCAATTTCTTTATTTTTTCTTTGAATTTTTAATCTATATCTATCTTTTTTTTTCGTGATTTCAATCGGGTTGCTTTCAAAAATAAATGTGCAGCTGCTCGAAGCAATTCTAAACAAATGATTCATATAATCATGTGAATCAATTACTCCAGAGGATTCAATATATATAGATCTATCTGAAATTATATGTTGTTCCATTTTTGATGATTGTTCAGATGTTAAGATATCATATTCAATTCCTTTTTTTGTAAGTAATTCTGTAAATGAGTTAAAATTGTCAATTTCTTTTTGTTTTGATACAATAATTTTACCACAATTTTTGTACCAAATTTTATTTTCATCACAAAACTTATAAATAAGTTCATTGCCTCTTTGGCACAATTGATATTTTAAGCTATCTTGTGGGTTGAAAATTCCAGAATGAATTACCTCACTATTCCTACTTGAAGTAACCTTCCCAAAATTATCTTCTGAATCAATAACCAGTACACTCAATTTTGTTTTTGATAAAAAATGAGCAATAGATAAACCTACAACGCCAGCACCAATTACTGTTACATCAAATTCTGGGTTTTTTGACATTAGTACCTATATTCATCTTTTTTAAATGGTCCATTTATGTTAACCCCAATATATTTTGCTTGGTCTTTAGAAAGCTTTGTCAAATCTGCATCAAGATGTTTTAAATGAATTCTAGCAACTTCTTCATCTAGCTTTCTGGGTAAATCATATATTCCTGTTGCAGGTTTATTTTTTGCTAAAAAAACTTGAGCTAAAACTTGATTTGAAAATGAAGTTGACATTACAAAACTTGCATGGCCTGTTGCACACCCTAAGTTGACTAGTCTACCTTCAGCCAAAATAAAAATTTGCTTACCATTTTTAAAAGTATATCTATCAAATTGAGGTTTTATTTGATCTCTTTTTACACTTGATTTATTTAATGCATCAACTTGAATTTCATTATCAAAGTGTCCAATGTTACAAAGAATAGCCTGATCTTTCATTTTTCTCATATGATTTAATGTTATGATATCTTTGTTACCAGTAGTTGTAACGAAAATATTTCCTCTGCTTAAAACATCTTCTAGTCTTCTAACTTCAAATCCTTCCATCGCTGCTTGCAATGCACATATTGGATCAATTTCTGTAACAATAACTTTACAACCATATGACTTCATTGATTGCGCTGAACCTTTACCTACATCTCCATAGCCACAAACAACAACTGTTTTTCCAGCAAGCATTATCTCAGTGGAACGCTTAATACCATCTGCTAAAGATTCTCTACAACCATAAAGGTTATCAAACTTAGACTTAGTTGCTGCATCATTTACATTAAATGCTGGAAATAGTAAAGTGGCATCTTCAACCATCTGTTGTAAACGAGCTACACCTGTTGTGGTTTCTTCTGAGACTCCTATAATGTCAGGTACAATACTATGCCAATGGTTTGGATTTTTTTGATGTACTTTTCTTAAAAGTTTTTCAATTACTATTTCTTCCTCAATATTAGTAGTGATTTTTGGAAGTTTTTTGTTTTTATTAAAATAATTTTCTAGTTCATATCCTTTGTGAATTAATAATGTCGCATCACCACCATCATCTACAATAAGATTTGGACCCAAGTAATTTTTGAATGTTAATGCTTGTAATGTACAATCCCAATACTCTTCAAGTGTTTCTCCTTTCCATGCAAAAACTGGAGTTTTAGTTTTTGCAATTGCAGCTGCAGCTTCATCTTGTGTTGAAAAAATATTACAACTTGCCCAACGAACATCTGCTCCTAGATCTTTTAAAGTTTCTATCAGTATTGCTGTTTCGATAGTCATATGTAATGAACCTGTGAGCCTAAAACCTTTTAGAGGTTTTGATTTAGAATATTTCTTTCTTAACTCCATTAAACCAGGCATTTCTTTTTCAGATATATCAATCTTGTCCCTACCTAACTTTGCAAGTTTGATATCTTTAATCTTGAAAGGTAAGGACTCAACAATATTTTCGGATTGTTTTTTCATTTTATTTCCATTCTTAACTAATTTATTTGTTTTTGTGGTTTGTAATCTCATATTTCCTCTTAAAATTTTAATTGATCAGATATATCTGTGTTTTCCCATGCAAGATGTTCTTTACCAAAATGACCATAGTTAGTAGTCTCGGATAGATTTAGTTGAAATAGGTTAAATTTTCTAATAATTCCCAATGGTGTTAAATCAATATTTTGAGAAATCCATTCTGATATGTCATTTCTAACTTTCCCATCACAGTACACATATATTGATACTGGTTCTTTTATTCCGATAGCATAACTGAGTTGGACAGTAGAATTGTTTGCAGAACCTGATGCAACAATATTTTTAGCTAGATATCTTGCCATATATGCTCCACTTCTATCTACCTTAGTACAGTCTTTACCGCTAAAAGCTCCTCCTCCGTGAGGAGCATAGCCACCATAAGTATCAACAATAATTTTTCTTCCTGTAATTCCAGTATCACCATCTGGTCCACCTGTTACAAAATTACCAGTTGGGTTCACTCGAAAGATAGTATTGTCATCAAACATATCATCTAATTCTGGTTTGATAATTTTTTCTACTCTTTTTTGCACTTCCTCAGGATTATTTTCTAAATCTTCACTATGTTGAGTGCTACAAATAACATTCGCTATTCTTACAGGTTCATTCACATTACTGTATTCAACCGTTACTTGTGCTTTTCCATCTGGACCCATCCAGTCTTGCCCACCATGTCTCGCAGTTGAAAGTGCTTTAGTAATTTTGTGACTATAATAAATTGCACTTGGCATTAACGAATCATTTTCAATGCATGCATAGCCAAACATCATTCCCTGGTCTCCTGCTCCACCTTTATCGACACCTCTTGCAATATCAATACTTTGATTATGAATTAAGTTTTTAAATGATAGTGTTTTCCAATGGAAGTTTTCTTGTTCGTAACCAATATCTTTAACGGTTTGTCTAACTAGCTCTTCGATTGAATCAGTATTTTTCATTAAGTCCGTTTTAACCTCTCCAGCAATAGTTACCATGTTTGACGAAACCATTGTTTCAACAGCTGTTCTATGACTTTCATTTTGATTAATTAAATAATTTGCAACATTATCTGAAATTAGATCAGCGACTTTATCAGGATGACCCTCTGTAACAGATTCAGATGTAAAAAAATAGTTTTTCATTAGTCTTTTTTTATCCAATTATGCTTTGTGTAGTCAACGGTAATTTCATCACCTAAATTTATATTTGTTAAACTAATAATTTTAATAAAATCTCCATCATAAATTGCTTCACAGTTTGGTTTTTTTGAATGATTAAAAAAACCTCCTAAAGGAGTTCTTATATATCCATGAGAAAATCTATCATCTCTTACATGAGATATTCCAAGTTCACTTTGTGATGGTATTTCACTTACTGCAAAAAGGCCTAAACCATGAATAGAAGAACTTTTAATTGTTAAACTAGACGGTAGAGGCTCAAAAGTCTTTAATTTTTCAAAATTTGGCACGTGAAATAATATAATTATTTAAACTCATAATAAATGTTTTTTTTATTGAGTATTTAGAATATATTCTTCTCGACATGAAGACATTTCTAGGAAATCCTTTTTAATGAGCTTAATTAATCAAGTAATCTTATTGCAAGAAGTTGACAATAAATTATTTGAAATCGAAAAATTACTTGGTGACTTACCTGCTAAAGTAGAAGAGCTTACTCAAAATGAAGATAATGTTAAGCTTTCCCTTCAAAAAAAAGAAAATGATCTAAAAGAAACATCAGTAGCAATAAGTTCAAATGAAACTCTAGTAGACAGCACCTCAGAAAAAATAAACTCTTTGAAAGATAAACTTATTGATGGATCTATTAGTACTAATAAAGAATATGATGCTATGATGGAAACTATAGATTTTGAGAAAAACTTACTGTCTGAAAAAGAAAATGAGCTAATTGAGCTCATGAGCAAAAAAGAAGAGTTGACCAAAGAAATAGAAGAAGATACATCAGCACTCGATGGAATTATTAATGAATTAAATTCTAAAAAAGATGCTTTAAATGCTAAGATGCAAGAAGTGTCTGAAGAGCAAAATGCTTTAAAGTCAGAAAGAGAATCCGTTGCTCAAAATATAGATTCTGACACAATGTCAAAGTATGCTGAGATTTATAAAGCTCGAAAAGGTTTAGTAGTAGCTGAAATTTTAGATAATAGCTGTGAAGGATGTGGTGCTATGGTGCCACCACAGAGTATTAATGAGGCACTAGCGAAAAACATTGTTTTTTGTGGTAATTGTAGTAGATTTCTTTATAAATCAGAAAATTAATTTTTTTCTTCTTAATT
>CERB01027669.1_pt1 | contig 31328 bp, 14 predicted proteins | sample 356271 | NCBI WGS metagenome assembly CERB01 (sample SAMEA2621155, study PRJEB7988) | marine metagenome | isolation source: saline water (ENVO:00002010), including
TAACATCTGTTTAGGTGTTAAACCACCACCAACAGAGTAATCTTCTAAAAATTGCTTAAATGTTTTCATGCGTAATGCATACTCCTATCTTTCTTTTTATCCTTTAATTTAGATCCCCTCTGGCGTTTTTCACCAGTTTCTCCATAACCATCTGGATGCTTACCTGCTTTCTCTTTTCCTAATCCTTCAGATTTCTTACCACTCTTATCAGTATAATGTAATGTTGCTTTTTTACCTGGTTTCTTAGTAATAACAGATTCCTGATCGTGTTTGCGACCAAGTTTTCTCATAGTTTTACCAAACTTACGTTTTGACATACCTTCTGGTTTAGTAGTAGAGTATGAAACTTCACTAGCATCAGATCCATCATCATACTTATACTTACCAGTTGTTTTCTTGTAACCAATACCTTTTTTCTTTAGATCCTTTTCAAGACCTTTTCTCTTCTTACGGTTCTCACCTTCATCAGATCCACGATCTGCAGATATATGACCAGTATCTTTATCTTTAGCATTGCTCAGTTGCCTTGCTAAACCACCTTCACATAGTGATACAAATTGTTGAAAAGTTCTCATTACGCTAACGCAATTGCTCTAAAGTCTTTTAATCTAACTGGAACGCATTCATTTGTTGATGACATTACAATCTTAATTGCAAATCCATCAAATGATTCCAGATCATTTATAGTGAATTGATATTCTGAGAAATCATTAAATCCATTTGGTTTCACATAAGCATCTGCTTTACCATTATTTAACCCTAAATCAATAATATCATCACCAAAACCATCACCATCAGTATCTATTAAATTGTCATATCCAGGGAATGCTCTGTATGTTTGAGAAACTTCACTAGAATCTGCAGTGAATAATCGATAGAAAACTCTAAAGTCTGCTTCTGGTTGAGCATTGGCAGCAACAAATACTTTAAGTGATGAAGCAGGTTGCTTCAAATTAACTCTCTTAGATACAAATATTGAACCATGTGGATCATCCTCCAATGTATTTGTTCTAGTATCTGTTACATAATCCTCTATAGGATTATTAATCTTATTTCTACCAAGAACAAATGATGCATACTTTGTATCCAAAACTGGAGATAGATTCTTGTCTGAAGATGACATATCAACTTTCAATGCTATAGATCTATTTTTAGGTAACGTTTGCAATCTTTCAGATTCATTAACTCTGGAAGCAGCCAATCTTGGTGTTGGGAAGAATGTAGTTTCATTTAATGTAGTTGGTTCAAAACCTTGATCAATAAAGGATACCTCGTTTCCACCAGCACTTGTTCCACTAACAGTTCTAATTGAAGAAGTTGCAAGTGTTCCTTTACCTGGAGTAATTACATTAAGTTGAGGAGATAAAGTACTGAATTGATGATTTTGTGATATTCCAACATGATTACCACCTACTGCCTTTTCAGTGGTGAAACATAATAATGCTGGATTATCTGCAACATTATTTCCTCTACCACCAGTTCCTCTATCTATTTCTAGATAATAATTATCAATATTTGATGCATTCTTTAAAGTTGTATTTGATGGAATATTTAATGTACTATTAATACCAACTAATGGGAATCCATTTACTTGATATGGTTGAATATTTACACTAGGTGGGTGATTTGATACAGGAGATCCTTCCAATCCTCTACCACTAACTGTAAGTTTATTCATACCAACAACATATGAAATAACTTCACTTTCAATTAATGCCTCACCTCTATCTGTTGTAATACCAGCAAAATTAGTAAATGGTGTGGTATTACCTACAGAAACATTAGTCTCTCCAATGTTTAATGCACTAGTAGTCTGAATTATAGTACTATCTGGTTCAATCCCTTTCAATCTAACTATGTTATTTCCACCATGATGCCCATGATTATATTGAGAAACTTCAATAACATTTCCAGCATAAAGATCACTAACAACTTCAGAATCACTATTTACTGATCCACCAGTTGAAGATGTTCTTGTATCATTATTCACACCATAATGAATAATAGGTTCTCCATTCTTGAAAACTTCACCCTGAACATCCGTTAGATATACTGTATCTAAAGTAGATGCAATTTGTTTAATTGCAAATTTAGCACCAGCACCTCTAGTAACCAAAGCACTACTGTTATCAACAGTAACAACATCACCAACACTAAATCTACTACCTGCAGTTATATTTTCAATTAACTTAACTGCCCCAGTGGTTCCGTCAATAGTAACAGTTGCAGTTGCTCCACTACCATCACTAGTTAATGATTTTATAGGTACACCATTTTTATACCAATCATTGCCTGTAGCAACTTGACCAGCAAATTCATATGCAGCACCAGCAGAAATAATTTCTGGTTGAACTGCAGTATCAATAGGAGCAGCTATTCTCTCTACTATACCTGTTACACTTCCATCTTCTTCATCAGCTTCAGCTCCAGTGCTTAACTTACGTCTAACTGGTGCTTCGGAAGCAAGAAGACCGCTAACATTCACCTTAAGTTTTCTAGGTAAAGTTTTAACTGGATTATCTGGTAAAATCTGAACATTTGACCCACCAGCTTCAATTGGACTGTTATAGAAAGTAACTGTTCCACTAGGAACAAATGCTGCTTTATATAATTGGAATGTTAAGTCTTGATATTGACTTGGTGTCCAAATAGTTCCGTTCTGTGATTTAAATAAACTACCACCAATATATTGCTTAGTATGAACAACACTTTCAACATCTGGTAGGTTTGCAGTTTTAACAGTTTTCTGACCCATTGTGGAACACCACATTTCATACAAGTCGGAAGCTGGTGCTAAGAATACGACAGCATACTCTTTACCACCTTCCAAATAAATTGGTGATGGGAATCTAATATTAGTTGCTATAGATGCATCATCAGATATTTGAATATCATTTGGATTTAATGAAACTTGTGCATAATCTTGAACTAAGAAATTAGTTGGTGTTCCCAATTCAACGTCTCTAATTTCAACATATACTTTAGCATTAGGATCTTTACTTCCAAAATAAACATCAATTGATGTTAAGAACATACCAGTTTCATCAACTCTGAATGATTGTGCTAAAGGATCTCTATATGGAGCCTCTATTCTTTCAGTTTCAGATTCTTCATTTATACTAATACTTGTTGTTGTTTCATTAGGTCTTTGTGGTGGTTCGGGTGGATTTCTAACACCAACAGTCTTTGTTTGTTGTGTTAGGATCGTTCCTGTAGCATGGTAGGTTCCAGTAGCATCACTTGCCATTGCAGTGCTTCCAGGTAAAGTTACTGTTCCTACTGGTGCTGCTGTTACTTTAAATGTTTTTGTTCCTGATCTGAATAGAGTTGGAGGTGCTGGAACTGCATTAGCGTTTCTAAAGAAGAATGTTCCTATAACATCACCCCAATTATCAGAATATAAATTTGCATTTGTTACAGTTGCAGTTGCACCACTTGATTCTCCAACAATTGAACAACCTCTGTTAATATATCCAAAATATCTTTCATCATTTGCTAAAGCAACAACATCAATATTAAAGATTTTTGAAGTTGATGAGTATAGATTAGATGGTGCAGGTCTTGTTCTATCAAAAATATCTACACTAAATGTTTCAATACTTCCACCAGCAACATTAGCGGTAGATGTAGTTGTAGCAACTGTGGTTGAAATAATTGGATCTACACCATACTTATGATTTGGTGCTTTAACTCTAACTCTAGCAATTTCAATACCATTCCTAAGAATACTTGCAGTTTCTCCTACAGTAAATGTTCCAGATGTCATCTCAATCTCAGTTACTTTAGGGAAAATATCTGGTATTCCACTATCTAAGTAACTATAATGTTTTGTGAATGGTTTTAAACCATTTGCATCAAATCCAACATTTCTAGAACGCATAAATGGATCTGTTGCTCCACTAATTTTAACACTTTCAACATAATCAAATTCTCTTAAAGGATCAATGGTGTTTGTAAATGATGTTTCAACATTACGTGTTGTTGTAGTTGTCCTTGTAGTAGTAATATCTCTATGATTACCCTCAAAGATATCCTGATCGGTTTCTACCTCAGTTTCAGTTACATTAACGTCAGTATCAACTGTTGTTGTATCAGAAACAATATTTGCTTCTTCTGACCAAGTTGCTCCAGTAGATTCAGTTCTAAAATCATCAATATAAATGGTTCTAGTCCAGTTGTCTGATGGTGGATCTAAATTAACTTGACCTGCAAAAACAATAACATTAAATGGGTTAATATTTTCAACTTGTGTTGCTTGTGTATTTTTTATTTCACTAGCAACTTCATCATATTTTAAAGTAATTAAATCACCTGTCTTCTGGCAATTTGCATCTAATAATTTAGTATTTAAAGATGTGTCTACAGTAGTCTCATCAATTGAAGGATCTAATGCTAATTCAGCTCTTAGTGACCAAAAATCAACTGCACTAATTAATTCTTTATTAACAACATCAACATCACATCTAGAACCTTGAGTTCTATTGAAGTTTATAAAATTCCTATCCTTAAAGTCATTTACTACAAATCCAGTTTTAAACCTATCTAAACCATCTGCATCAGTAACTTGTAAAGATTTGGTATCATTCTCTAAAGCAGTAAGAGAAGTCATAACCTCAAGATTATCTATTCGTTTCTCTAGATTACCAATATCTCTCATGGTATATCTTCTATTATCAAATAACCTAATCTTAGGACCTTTTATTGGATCGTATAAAAATGGTGGATATGTAATTTGAGCAACTTCCATAGAATCACCAACTTCTGTAGGTGGAGTTGGATTGTCTGCAGAAACACCTTTTACTAATTTAACTTGATTATTTTTATTAATAACCAATTTATCAACTCTTGGTAGATAATAGGTATATCCTACAATAGAACTTTCATTAGGAGCAACAACATATTTTGTCATATTCTCAAAAGTTCTGGCATTAAAATCAAATGGAGATTTAGGAACGGCAGGATCAAATTCATTAACTCTAGGTCTAAAGTCGAGTATATCTGTTCCTCTATCTCTTGCAATATGAGGAACATCTGTAGTATACCTATCCTTAGTATATGAATTTGCAGTAAATAAATCACCGCTATCTGCACTTTGAGTTTTATAATAATCAAATATAATTAATAATTGGTTAGAAGGTATTCCAGAAGCACGTTTTCTAACTATCCTTGAATAATCTGAATATTGCTTTTTATGACCTTTATCTAAAGTATAATTTGCAGTTCTATTAACATAATTTCCAGAAGTTATTCCTTGTAAATTTGTTTCAATATTAGATTCTTTAAAATTAATAGTTTCTCCCTTAGAGAAAGTATTTGCATTTAAATATACAAACTCAATCTCTGTAGCAGATACTCTATTAACAACTTGACCAATTGCTCTACTAGACTTACCTACTATCTTCTCACCAACAATTGTATTAGTATCTAATGCAAGACCTGAAACAAATGTTAATCTATCAAGAGTTGGGGTACTAGTATCCTTCGATTCAAAAATTCCATGAATTCTTACAACATCAGGAACATTTAAAGATATTTCTTTATCTTCAACTCTTAAACCATAATAACTACTTTCAGACATTCCACTATTAGTAGAAACACCAACAGTGTTTGTTATGTTTAATTGAGAACTTCTAATAAAATCTTTTGATTTACTAATTATACCTACCTTTTTCAAGGTTACATTAACAGTACATGCTACATTCTGAGATAAACCACTAAATGTTATATTACTGCCATTATCGGTAATAGTAACTTGGTCTGATGTTAAGGATTCTGTTGTTCCATCATTATAGTGAATAGAATATCTTTCATTGTCAAATGGTTCAAAGAAAGCACTTGTGATTCCAGCAGCAACGTCTAATGCATCTGCAGTACTAATAGTTAATGATCCACTACCTGGTGTTTTACCTGTTACCTGCCTATTAATAACAAGAGTTGAATTTGAAAGATCAACATTAGAAACATTAGGTTTTGATAATTTTGTATATAATCCAGAATTATTTAAATTGAGAATTTTAGGTGATTTAATTCTGAATACATTAGAAGTTGTTACACCTGCAATAATTCTACCACTATTAACACCAGCTACATCTTCAACTGGTTGTAACTGTAAAGTCTCACCATCTGGTTGTATAATAGCAACTCTATTATAAGTTTGAGATCCTACATCAGTTGAATATCCAACTATAGAATCAGTTTTTATACCAACCTTTCCAGCAAATCTCCTGCGAGGTGATACTGCAGATGCACTATTTCCATTACTAGCACCAGTAACAGTTAAAGGATCAAATTTAGAAAAATTAGGTAATACCCTATCATATAGAACAGAATCAGCACTAAAATCTGATACTAAATCCGAATTTAATGAATCAGAATTTTGATATACTGATTTAATATCATCTATAGTATATGAAAGAACTTTTATAATAGATGATTTACTTTTACTTTCTTGTTCATTAAAAATTAACTGCTCACCTTGCATGAAGGATCCTGTGGTTTGAGATATACTAATTTCATTAGGATTTCCAGTATGCTCTGCAACATATCCAATTGCACCACTACTTAATCCTCTAACACGAGTTGAAAGAGGAACTGTAATATTGATAGCTGCTCCTGGATTTGAGATTTGTAATATTGTATAAGTTTGAATATCATATAAATGAAGATCCCATTCTGTTGAATCACCACTATATGCATCAGACGATACCCCATAAGAATAAACACGAGCTTGTCCAATCTTTATAGCATTACTACCAGATGGACCTGCACCCGATGGATCAACATTACCAGTTCCTTTTCTACGATTATAAAGACCAATAGTATTAGCAGTTGTTCCTCCAATATTCATCCAAGGAGTTCCTTCTGCATTATTAACTCTTAACAAACTACCCATTCTAAATGCAACTGATGCATTTTTATTTGTTTTAGTATCTCTTGGTTTATCAATGTCTATAACTTTATTCCAGACATCTATTCCATATCCTCTAACATATGCTCTACCTGAAGATAATTTAACACACATTAAATCGTCAGAAGGATCATTTCCATCATCAGTTTTTTGTCCTTCAGTATACAGACCATTAGATCTAATTTCATCATTTAAAGAATTTTGTACATTAACTCTAAATGGTTTTATTGCATAGTTACCAGATTCATCGTATGTTCTTGTAGCAAGCCAATCTGCAATTACAGAATATTCCGTCTTATCTTGAAGTTTTTTAATCTCACCATCTCTAACACGGACAAGTTCAACAAAATTAGTATCTTCAAAATCTAATAATGCTTTTTTAGCTAATCTAACAGTTATTCTAAATCTATCTGCACCTGGTGCAGCATAGTTGGTAAAACCTTTAGCATTATCATTTAAATCAGAATCATCATTAGAAGTTATAACAGTTTCTGATATCTCAAGACCTACCCTATATGATGGTCTATTTGAATATGGTTCTAATACTATGACTGATTTTGGAACACTTACAAAAGTTCCTCTAATAAAATATATTCCAGCATCAACACCAACAGCTGATCCAATTCGACATGGATCTTCAGATAGGACTGTTAATATTGTTTCTCCTGCATTTAATGTAGTATTTCCATATGTGACATTTTCTTTAAGTGTTAATATTTCCTCATGAGGGAACATTTCACTGATAGAATTTGTTCCAGATTCATTATATTTTACAAAAAGTGTAATATCTTCAACACCTTCAGTTGGCGGTAAAATATAATTTTTAATAGTTCCAACTATTTGTGAATTTTGACCTATAACTTTCGTTCCTTTACCATTATTATTGTTTATTAAAGCATCCAAATATATTGAAACATCAACACCTAAATGATCAGGATTTACTTTTACTGAAAAATATGTACTATCATAAGTTACTCCACCAGGAATAACCATAGATCCTTCTTTGAAAATATGGCTACCAAAAGATTCTACTTGATTCTGTAATATAGACTGGAGATTATTTAATTCTCTTGCTTGAACTGGATATCCAGGTTTAAACAGAACCTTATAATAATTATCTGCCTTATCAAAATCATCATAATAAGGACTTATATTTAAGTTTGTCTTTTGTGGCATTTTTCTTTAGAATTCCAGGATGATTTTGACGTCTTCTTTTTGTCTTTCATTACGAGCAATCAAAGGTCTATTGTCTAAGTAAACAATTTCCCCTGATCCTTTATTTATCTCAGTATTAGATAACCCACCTGAGAATGTTATTCCTAAATCAATCAACTTAGTTCCAGTTGGATTTGTTGTTATTCCACTGAAATTTGCATTAATACTTGCACTAAAACCAGAACTGTCACCTTTTATAGATCCACCACTAGCAGAAAAGTCATATATTCTACCAGTTGTTGATATACCAGCATAATCTTTATGATCATTACTAGGTGTTGTAAAGTTTAGAGATCTATCTCTAAAATATTTCATAACCTTAGTATCTTTATCATATGATGCAACATAACCTTGTGCAATCCTTTGATCAGGTAACACTTGAGTTATGCGTTCACCCACTAATGGTTCGTTAGCAGAGACTGTATCAAATATGAATGCACTCATAGATGAAAATGTAGGTTGAGTATAAAGATCAACTGTTCCTACTTTAGTTGGGTTCTTAACTATTCCAACTTGTGCAAACTTTGTATCTGATGGAAAATCTTTAGTTGAATCATCAAATCTTGCATAGATTAAAACCCTATCAGTTCCCAATTCTTTATAAATGTCATACCCATGACCTAAAGATGGTGGGATAATAGGAACAAGTTTTGCTCTTTGATTACTTGGATGATCAGCATCTTGTAAACCACCCAAATCAACTAAACCATAACTATATCCACTTCCACCTGAACTTACTGCAACATCAGTAACTACTTTACCAACTACATCAACTCTAGCTTTACCTCCTGTTCCATCACCTACAATATCAACTTCTTGACCTAAACCTTCAGAATACTTTCCACCACCATCTTCAATATAAACATGTTTAATTTGGTTATTATTTAATGTTGAATCACCATTTTCACGAATCGCTTTGATTTGAGCATCATCACTTGTTGACCAATTATTAGGAACAGTAATATACTCTGTTGAATCAAACTTTAAAATATCTGCTGGTGAAACAGTATACATATATTTCCAAATATATCCATCACCACTATTACCTGCTCTAGAAGGTTCTAAATCGGTAAATGTTGGTTCATCTTGAGATATATTACCCTTAGCAGTATTTGATCCAGGTTCTCCATATCCACCATTACTAATACAAAGATAAACTTTATATTCAGAATTCATTACATAATAATTTGCATTATATAATCTAGTAGAAGATGTTATAGGACTTTGCTTATTTTCCTCTGTAGAATAATCATCTCTATACATCTCATATCTTTTTCCAGCAGACCAATCTATTCTTCTAATAATTCTTCGTATATTGGCTGATGATATTCTTTTACCAAACATCATAGTATCACCAATATGAGCAATATTGGAAAAACTATCTATAGGTTTAGGTGTTTTTTGAGTTGCATTCCAATCACTAGATCTTCCATACCCAACTCTGACAGAAGTTTCTGGTGTTCCTGCTGGATTTGGTAATCCAATAAAAACATAATATGAATTTTGATCTGATTCTACTGATTCGACAAAATTGTTTGCGTTTAAAATCCTAAACTGATCAGTAACAATTGCTGGCATGATTATTAAACAATCTTTTTTTCTTTATTTATAGACATAATTTCACTATAATCCAGTAACAACTCTAATAGCACCTGTATTTCTTAATCCAGGTTCCGAACTTTCACCACCATAATTCCTTCTTTGTATTGTTGGGAAAGTAGATAATCCAACATCAACAGTCAATCCAGTAACACCAATAGAAATTGGATTAGCAGATCTTTCGCCATTATACAATCTACCCCAAGTTATCTTACCTAGAGAAATTGTTGCACCAATATCAGTTTTATCGTAGAAACCAGTTGATGCTATTCCAACAATACCATTAGTAGTGCTTAGAACATTACATGTAATTTCTGCTTGATTATCATTCAATTGCGAGAACGAATGAACTTTGTAGATATTATCTAAGAAAGTAGAACCAATTGAAACAATCTCATCATCATTATTATCAACAGAAGTAACTCCAGATCCTACAGATATTGCAGTATCTTTAATTAAGATAGGATATCCAACCTGTAATTTATTTGCATTTGATTTAAATGAAGTATAGAAGAATCTAAGTTGCAATCCACCTCCACTATTTTCACCTGTAATTCCAGTAATAATTCCAGTATAACCTTCAACATTCAATAATGAAGTTACTTTCTCAGTATCATATTCTGGTTTCTTAATTATACATTGTGGTGGATTTGTCTTTGAATATCCTAAACCAATATTGGTTATTGTTGCTCCTGTAACTTTTCCATCTGTTATAATTGCAGTTGCCTCTGCAAATGTAGATACTCCCACAACAGCATACTTAGTTTTATCTGTTGTTCCAATACCAACTCCTATTGGAGCAGCAATACTTATAGTATGAGAAGATCCAACATATCCACTACCAGGATTAACTATGGTTAGAGATTCAATATCACCATCATCAGAAACAGTTGCAGAAATTTCTGCTTGTTCTGTAATTGCTGGTTTCATTAATATAGTATCAACTGCAGTAATAACAACACCATAACGGTCTACAGTGCCTAAAGCAGGGTTAGCATCATCTTCATAGAAGAAAGATTCTGCATCATCAACAAATATTCCACCAGTGGTTCCTGTTCCATCTGTCGTATTAACGTCATAAATGACCTTTGCAGTTGGATAAATTTGAGGTTCCATTGTTTCTCTTGCTTTAGAGATCAAATCACCTTTTACAATTTTATCTACTTTTTGCTTTGTCCAATCTAATGGTTTTGATTGATTTTCATTAATACCTATTCCACGATACATTGTAGTTTCAACAAGATCGGATCCTAGAATATCTTTAATAGTTCTATTCTTTTCTTGATCAACTGTATCTAAGTATGATGGGTGTTTGTGGAGAATAATATCATCACCAATCTTAATTGTTTCATTTACATTAACTAATTCAATATCAACACCATCTTGTCCTTTATAGAAGAATACATCTACTTTATCACTTGCCATTGGTGGTTCAATGAATGTAAATGTAGTTCCACCTTCAAACTGATATGATATATTAGGTGTTTGCATAACACCATTAACGAATATCAATAGAACAGCATTTAAATCTATCTGATCTCCAAGAAGAGAATCTTTATCAATTTCAAAACTTAAGAGTTGACCATTAAAGAATAATGGGAATCTCTTTCTAGTCCCGTTAACCATTGGACCAATATCATCAATAAAATCTAATTCACCAAATTGCCAAGCAGAGAAATAATCATTAAATGTAGTAACAACTTCAAGTTCAAATTCCTGTAAAGGATTTCTTAATCTCTTATCAACAACCAATCCAACTGGTTTAAACTTATCACCAATAGCAAATGAATGACCAGATCTAGCAATAGTAAATTTAGAAATTTCAAACATGCTTCTACCAACTCCAATAGAAGTTGATGCTGCACTAACATCGATATTTAAAAGTAAATTCTCTCCAGTATCTTCTGTTAGACCTACACCCAATCTAGAAATACCAACAATTGGCATATTCTCATAAACTGGATCAGGAACCATAATTTCAGGATTAACATATTTTGCTCCCTGATTCTTGATAGTAAATTCTAAAGCACCACCAGTTCCAGCAGGTGATTTACCAACCTGCAATCTCATAGTATTAATTGTAACTTTACCTACAGGTAATGGAGTATTATATGCTGGATCGGTTATTCTTGGATATGAATGTTCTGTTTGATATTCATCCTGAGCACATCTGAATATAAGTGATGCTGGACTTATTGTTGCGGTTGCATTTGATTTTTGGATACATCCATTTACAGTCTTACTTGGTACAAAAGTATGTGTAAATTGGAAATCAGATGGATTTGGATTAACATTAACTCTAAATGTATCCACATTAGGAACTGCTGCAATCTCTAACCATCTTCCACTTGCATAATCAGTTGATCTTGGGTATGAATGTTCCGTTTGATTGTTATCTTTAGTGCAAGTGAATGTTAAACCATGATCTTCAATTAAAATCTTATCACCAACATTAAATCCATGATTTGCTTTAGTAAGAGTTAAGTTTCCAGTATTCTTAACATAAGAAGCAGCAGTTGGTGTTATAGTAGAAGCACCACTAACATTGTGATTGTTACTTACAATAATCAACTCACCAGTATCTGGATTATAAGATGCATCAGTTACTGTTGTAGTTCCATAAGAAACAGTAACACCATCCACAACAGCACTTTCAAATTTATGTTTGTTACTAGCAACTTTTGCCTCAACAATAGCATCAGTTCCTCCACCACCACCAGATCCAACATTAACTGTGATAGTATTACTTGTGGCATTCTCTATACCTAAAAGTAAATTTCCACCAGCTGGATCTGTTGATCTAGGATATGAATGAACACTATCATGGTTATCTCTTGAACAAGTAAATGATAGAGAATTTTCAGATATTATAGCAGTATCCGTTGTTCTTAATAATGCATTTTTAGCTGCATCTTTACCAGTAACAAAAGTATGAACATAGTTTCCACCAGTTGTTACTGCATTTGGATTAGCACCAGAGAAAGTATGTCTAGTTGTATTAGTAGATGGTATTGAACTTAAAACTTTAAGTGTAATACTTGTTTCTGTAACTGATTCAATATTAATCGCTGTATCATGATAAGGATCTGTTGCTCTTGGATATGCTTTTTCAGCACTGTTATTATCAACATCACACATAAATTTGATAGATTCTGCTGCAAGTTTAACACTTGTGCCTGGTGTTAAATTATGAGATCCTATTACCAATTCCATCAATCCAGTTACTGGATCGTAATCTGCATTAGTAGGTGTAAATGCCAATCCAGGAGATGTGCCAACATTAAACTCAAAACTAAATTGAGATACATTTGTAATTTGAACCCATTTTCCGCTTATAGGATCTGATGCTCTTGGATATGTTTTCTCAGAAGTATTTCCGTCCATATCACAAGTGAATGTCATTGAATTATCTTTTATCTTAATCCAATCATTATCATTGAATCCATGACCATTAACAAGAACACCTGTAGTAACACTTACTACACCAGTTCCTGGATCATATGATGCACCTTGTATATCCCACTCTGATGCTCCAGTTAATCCATGATTATCACCAATAGTTAAAATTAAATCACCCGTTGATGATATATAATCAACCTTTTCAGGTTTAAATGATTGAGAATTACCTTGGTAAACAGTTGCAACAACCGCACTATTAGTTGCTGAAACAAACTTATGTTCAAATTCTATATCAGTAACTTCAACATTAATAGGATCTCTATATCCAGATCCTGTAGTTAAATCGTTATACCATTCCCAAACATCACCACCACCTTGATAAATGTGTGGAATAGTAGCAAGTCCTACCTGAACTTCAAAAGATCTTTCAGAAACGATACCAACTACAGGTAAACCAGCTAATCCAGTTAATCCACCTTTACCTGAAGTATGATCTTGGAATATTGAAGTTGTAACTCCAACATAATTAAGAGTTTGAACTGCATTATTAGTTGCAGAGATGAATGTATGTGGATCTGTATTAGTTGGAGTTGTTCCTAACAATACATTAACCTTAAATGTATCTGGTGTTACCGTACCTACAGTTAGATACTGATCATCGGCAGGATCACCTTCTCTTGGATAAGATCCATTACCACCACTACCGTAAGTGCAACTGAATAGTAAAGATTCTCTCTTAAACTTAATAGCATCACCATTTTGAAGACCATGATTAGTAATCTTTATTGTTAATTCACCAGTTGATGGTTCATATACTGTTCCACCTACTTCAGGAGTTCCAACATCCTTAGTTGGGCAAGAAAATCTTAATCCTTCTAATCTAACAGTGCTTGGATACTCTAAAGCAAATCCATGAGTATCATTAGTAGTAACAGTTATAATTCCAGTTACTCCATCATAAGCAGCAGTTTGAATACCTAAACCATACCTAGAAGATGTGGCAATACCTACAATACTTGTTATTGAACCAGCAGCAAATAAATTACTATTATCAGTCAATTCTGGTTTTACTTCAGCACCAACAAGAGGAGCATATCCAAGTCCTGGAGTTGATCCCATAGAAACAATCAAACCACCTCTTGGTAGTTGATTCTGATTAATATCATATTCAGATTGCATTGGAGTGCCGTTTTCTGAAGTAATTCCAGTAAATACAACACTAGAAATTCCAGAAACTGTATCTGGGAATATTTCGTAGTTGTTTCCAGCATTATTCAAAGTTAATGGTGTCTGGAATACTCCGTTAATAAACAAGATACCATTTCCAATACCAACACCAGTATCAGTGTTAGCACCACCTACAGTCATAGTATATGTTCTTCCTATTCCAGTAAATACATCAGAAATATCATCAAATACCATATTGGTATCATAACTACTTCTTAGGAAAGTTCTTCCAGAATATTCTGCCTTTACATATGGCAAATTAGTTTCATTTCTTCTTTCTCTACTATTTCCTTTAGGTGGATCTAGGAACCATGCTGTGCTATCAACTATATTAAATGATCCTCTATGAACCCTGGCTGCGGTTGTGTCATCGTGTGGAGTTGCTCCTATACCCAAAGATCCTCTTCTAACTTTAACAACTGGTAAAGTGCAAATACCCAATGCAACGTCTGTAGAATCATTGATTGTTCCTTCAGGTAGACTTGAGAATCCAACCTGCTCAACCTTCATATATTCATTTTCAACTTTTAATACATCTCTTGGTTGAACAGAACTAATACCACTAAGAACAAACTGTGAAGTTCCTGCACCAATAGCACCATCAAGTGTATGTTCAATTGAAGTAAATGTAATAGGTTGTTGAACAATACCATCTAAACCAATAACAGTTTTAGATAGTTCCTTTGTCATAGTCAATTTGTGTGCATTACCTTCACCAAGACCAGTGAATGTTATTGCAGCACCAGTTGTAATATATTCTCTTCTACTGTATAATTCAAATCTATTTTGATTTTTAATCTTAACATAAACTTGTTCTGGCATTAGATCAGTTACAATACCAGCATTATTCATTGTGGATCCAATAGAAACTGGAGTTGCACCAATACCTATAAATGTTGATCCTGGTTCATAGTTTAACTCTTCACTTGTATTAAAGAAGTGATTATCTATTATAAATTCACCAGTTTCTGCATCTACATCTGCTGGATTAAATACCTTACTGTAAATTGGAACACCCTCATGTGTTAAATCAAAATTAACTTTATTTGCTCTAGATCCATTTATTCCATCATAAGCAGATAAGAATAATTCTTTTGAAGTTGGACCTATTTCGAGAGGGTAGGGTGTATTTTGAAAATCATTATCTGAATTAAATACAGTATTGAATGATTGAACTTCAATTAATGTTGTTTGAGATGCGTCTGGATAGAAATTAATACTAACTTCATCTCCATTAGTAACTGCATCAAATACTCCTAAACCTACATCTGATTGACCAGTGAAAGGATACATAACTGTCACTGCATCCCCCTCGTCCTGCATTACAACTACTTGATGTATTGCGGACTCATTATTCTCATTAGATACCCTTACAATCGATTTAACCGTGCTATCAATACGCTTATCAATCTTAGTTACTAATATTGGTGAAGAAGTTCCAGTATCATAAAGAGATTCTAATCTAACACTTCTTTCTGCACCTTCAGGTTGACCTGGAACCGCATATCTATAGGTTGAAATACCTGCAAGAGTATTACCCAAACCAACAATATTTGCACTTACGTTAATTTCTCTAAGAGTTTCATTTTCACATTCAAGATAAATGACTCCTGATTCATATCTTGCAGTTAGAATACCAACTGAAGAAGCACTGTAATTGGAAGGTAAACTATCAATATAAGATTCAGCATAGTAAACGTTTGTTCCATCAAAATCAACAATTACTTCACCATAATTAATTGTTTTAAAAACATCGTCTTGAAGTAAAACATCAGCATAAAAACCATTAAAATCAGTTTCGGAGAATTGTGCTATAGTTGTTGTTTTTGGTGAAGTAACTATAACGTCACCATTAGCATCTAAATCTGTATTAGCAATAGCAACCTTAACATTAGTTCCAGTTATATCAACACTTCCTATTGCTTTGGTTTCAGATATAAGAGCACTAGATTTAAATTCTGTCTTTAAAATCTTAATATCATGATCCCTATCATACCTATCGGTTGGAGTAAAGTTTAAAGTTTTTCTTTGGAAAGAATCTGATAATGCATCAAACTCCCCTAATAACATATTTGAGAAATCTTTTGATTTTTCTACAATAAATGCATCATTTTGAGTAGTTAAAACAACAACTTCATTAAACTGAACATCTTTGGTATCTGGATTTATTATTTGAACAAGATACTTAGTGAACTCACTATTAACTTCTTCAATTTCTGTAAATAGATCTTTAAATCCCGTACTTGAGAATTTTCCGCTAATATCATCATGAATCAAAACTCTATTTGATTTACACAATGTATAATCTGTTAATTTTAAGTTATCAAAAGTAACAAATTTTGACTTTGTTGGATCATTTTCAGGTCTAGCATCAAAATCTCTTGCCAAATCAAAATTATTAATTGTATCAACTCTCTTATCACCAATAAGATCTATAACGATAACTGGTGTTGATTGAATAGTTGTTCCTATGCCAACATTAATACTAGAGGTTATTCCAACATCCGCAAAATTCTTAAGTCCAGAAGGATGAACTAATCTGTTAACAGGATCAACTAAATTATCCCAAGTAACAGGACTCTTAATAGAATATGATAGATTTTGATAATAATCATTATTTGGTAATACTTGGAAATCTTCATTTAATTTACCAGTATTATCATTCCAACCATAATCTCTACGATTTGAATAATCTACTTTAAATTTAGCAATATTACCAACAATATCTGTTACACTTGCTCCAACATTACTGTTTACACCTCTAATTCTATCACCTATCTGTAGTTCATAATTACCATCAATCTTTATAAAATCTTCTCTACTTTCTACTACAGTTAATCCTTGATCCATGAATTGATCATTAATACTAACCAAAACAGTTTCATTTAATAAAAACTTACCTCTTTCTTGGATAGCTTCAAAAACAGGATAATTATCTTTGTTTACAATAGTTGCATATCCAGATTGGAATGTTTTTGCAACACCAGGATTAGTTGTTAATCCTGCTATGCTATATTTTAGAACAGCTGGATTTGAATTTACAAACTCTTCAACTCTAAAGAATTGGAAATTATAATTTTTAGAGTTATACCCAGTTCCTGTTGTATCAATACCAGCAGCAGATGAAGTTTGAGATCCAATACCCGCCTCACCAAATAATTCAACACCTTCAACAAAAACCTCATCACCAGCAGCAAATGGTGGAATACTAAATCCAGTTATTGGTGTTTCTAAAGTACAAGTAACAATACCAGCTGAACTACCTGCCATTGAATTGATACCAACTCCATTTGAATTGTTTATTGCAACAACTTTATGATTTACTGAATTTAAACCTTGAATTGGAGCAATAATCTCAACAGTTGAAATAGATTGATTTGGTGTATTAGCAATTACAGAAGTTTCGTCAACAATATTATTAGATTGTGGGTCAAATATGACAATATCTGGGGAAGATAGGTATTCTTTTCCACCATCAATTACATCAATACCAACAATAGAATCTACATTATCAATTCTAATAACAGGTGATACAAATGCTTCTGGACTTAATGTCTTATCTGAAGGATATTCATATCCAATATCAACTATCCTAACTTCACCAATCCTACCTATTGAAGTTGATAGTGCTACGATATTTGCATTTTTTCCATTTAAACTAACAACACTAGTAAATTTAGGAATTCTCTTATAATCAAAACCTCTTGAAATTACTTTAAGATCTTTAATTGCACCAAAAACTGTTTTTGATTCTGTAGAATATTCAATTACTTCACATTGATCCTCTTCATATGACATCAATTCTGGTATTGAAGATGGTGAAATTTTGAAAGATTCATCAGTTCTATCAAAGATTCTGAAAGATCCATCATAAACACTATCTACAAATTTAATTTCAGAATAATTATCAATTGAAGAATCTGCTGTGCTAATATAACCACCTTTGTCTATAGCATAATATATTGAATTTGGTGCAGATTTTGAATATGAAAGTGAAATAACACTTGTTGTTCCAACGCCAACAGGTCCTACTTGCGATCTATTAAATATATTGTCATCTTGAGCACTAATGAATTGATTTTCAAACTTCTGATCATAGAAGAACTTTAAGTCATACCCCTGCAAACTACTATCAGAAACTTGGAAAGATATCTTAGAATTTTTAGCAACTTTAATTTGAGGATTAACTAATCCAACAGCATGATTTCCAACACCAGCCGCAGTAATATTAACTAATAATGGTGGTTCAGATTGAACATCCTTAAGGGTTTTACCAAGACTAAACTTAGATGAACTTAATTTATAAACATAATAACATTGTTCACTCAAACCAGTTGCAGGTGTAAATGATGGGAATATTGCACTATAAAGAACCTTATCACCAGTTTTATATCCATGATTAAGTATTGTTATTGAAGAATCTGCGGTATCAATAGCACTAGATTCAAATCCAGTATTATTAAGGATTAACTTTTGGAAAGTTTCATTAAATTCAACACTTAATGGAGATGTGCTACCAAAACCAACAACAGTATTTGGTATTAAGTTAATATTAATTACATCACCATTACTTAATCCATGTGTTGTAGTATTTGCAGCAGCAACTTTTGTGAGAACTGTAGAAGTTATTTTATCAATATCACCAGTAACTTGATCATAATTTGTTTCTAACGCATACTCAAAATCATCAGAACCATTTCCGTGGAAGAATAAACCCTCACTTGTGCTTCCTATGGATGTTCTTTCAGTTAATAAACCAACATAATTCTGTCCTTTATTAATAGCATAAACAGTGTAAGTATCAGTAGTTACATTTGGTATATTGAATAGATTAGTTGGTTGATCACTATCACCAACAACCATAGAAGCAGCAGTTCCTTTCTTCGTGAAAGTTAATTCATCTCCAGTTTTAAATGGATGATCTGGGATATAAATTGTTCTAGTTGGAATTGGTGTTTCTATAGTTGTTTCACCTACAACATAATCAACACTTATACCACCACCTGCTGTTGTTCCAACACCAACAGATTGCCTACCATTAAAGTAAACAAGTTCATTTCTTTTAGAATTAAATTGCTCAGTTTTAACAGAGAACTTTAATTCATTGTTTAATACATCTAACTTAGATCCATAAGTATGAGCAGCACCTACAGTAAAACGCTTTACTCTTAAAATAGAACCTATATCATAAACATTAAGAACCCTAACAATCTCATCATCATTAATTCTTATACTTGATCCAACTGAAACACTATCAGGGATTACATCAACGTAAATATCATCAACTCTACCTTGAGTGATAGGATTTTCAGTCATTGATTTTGCTAAACCAATAACATCAGTTTTTATTCCAACACTGAATGAATTTGTTAGATTTGTTATAGAACTAGTTAATTCACTAATAGAAACAGTATCACCATCATTCAATTCTATAAATGGTTCCCACTTTGCTAAAACTTCATTAGAATTTTTCCAAGTAAATACTGCACCTTCAAACTTTTCTAACTGGGTTTTAATACTAGAAACACCAATACCTGCTATAGTCTTAACTTGACCTCTAAGTCCAGTTCCATTAGTTCCCGTATCATCAAAATCTGTAAAATCACCAACCTGATATCCAGTACCACCATCTAAAACTTGCAACTCATCTATTTGACCTGTAGTAACAGATTCTATAGTGGTTAGTTGCCTTAAGTATTCATTAGATTCTATAATAAAATCATTATTTGCTGTTGAATCACCAACTTTGTATGGGAAGGTATTTCTTGATAGATTAGAATTATTAAAATCAAATTCTTGATTTAATGTATCATTTACCTCTATGAAAGGTGATCTATAAGTTTTACCTACAAAATATGGGAAACTTGGTTCTAAAGTATTTGTTTGGGTACTAGGAGATACACTAGCAAAATATGCATAAACTCCATTAGGAAATTCGTCTGTTTTACAGAACCTACCATTATGATCGTCAAGATCACCTAAATCTGGATCATAATGCCAATCTTCAATGAAAAATCCTGGAACAAATTCAGCAATATGATCAGGTCTATCAAATACTTTACTTGCATCTAATTTGTATCCTGTAGTTAATATTCCAACAGAAGGACCTAATTGTGTATTATTAGTATACCCATATGGTCCATAAATTGGATTTCCATCATATGCCCAACCAATAATTGGAGAATGTTTTGAACCATCATCCTTAAATTCAGCAGCAATATTTGAAGAATATCCGTGAATACTTAAATGTAAATCATTATCCTCTGAACTTAAATTATGATTACCATGTCTAAAATTATTATCAATAGTTAATTTTCTAACTCTTGGTTCAAATATTGCATTTGATCCTCTAGATTTAACACTAATAGAAACTTGAGATGCAGTATATCCAATACCAGAATTAATAACCTTTACTTCTTGTAATTTACCAGTTACATCAACAACTGGTTTTAAAATAGCACCACTTCCATAAACACCAGTAGTTGTTATACCAGTTGCTTCTAACTTAATCTCAGGAAGAGAGAAATAATTCTTACCTCTGTTCAAAACTTGAACAGCAACTACTTTACCATCAACTATGGATGCACTTACTACACCATTTTCACCATTTCTAACCTTTATTGAAGGATTTTGTTGGTGATTTAAGATAGTTGATCCATATTTTGTTCCTTTCTCATAAGTGTAAGTATCAATTATACCACCAGTAACAATTGGAGTGAAATTAAATGTTCCAGTAACTTCAGATGGGAATGTTACATCAGCAGTGACTTTAATATCTGGATATTTGAATATCTGGGTTCCTATTCCTACTGAATCTAAATTAATATAGTCATTTCTAACATAATTCACATCTGATGGCGATTCTTTTAATCCAGCATCTGCTAATTTAAATGAATCTTCATTAATCTTTAACACATGATAAGAATGAGTAATATCTAATCCAGAAATCACAGTTCCTGTAGTATTATATTCAATAAGATCACCATTTTTAAATCCATGACCATTAAAATCTATTCTTGAATATTCAGTTGATACATTTACAGGTTGAACTTCTAATTTTCTATATTGATACCCAGAACCAGCATTTAATACTTTAACTGATTGTAATGTTTTCTTAGATACTGTTCTAAACTTATGAATACCACTAGCATTAGTTGAAGTTGAAATACCAATTGTATTAATACCTGCTATTGCCTCTTCACTGGTGTTATGTAATCTAACAGTTTTTGAATTTACAAAACTAACAGCATATGGTGTTCCTGTTGCTAATGACCCAGTAGCAGTATTTCCAACATCCCCAAATGGTCCAGTTCCAATTTCAACATTACCATTACTATTATAATAAACAACCTCTCCAGTAGTTAAAAAATGCTCTGTTTTAAAGGTAATTGTTTCATCTTCAATAGATAAACCACCTGAGAAGAAAATATCTCTACTATCAAATTCAACTTCTCTAAATCTAATACCTATAACTGGTTCTAATACACAACCATCTCCATTTCCACCTGTTAGTGCAATAGATTTTACATCATCAATATCAAAATCATGAGGATCAACTATAACCTCTTTAACACTACCTTCAATAATTGGTTCAACTATTGCATCTATTCCACCATTATTACTTGGATCAACATCTAATTTTGGTGGATTTATAACATCATATCCGTCACCACTATTATAAACATCTACATTATCAATTTGACCATAGTAAATATAATCCGAAGATATTGGTGTTTCTATCTGAACACCATTAATTAACATACCAACTCCACCAACAGGAGTCTCATCTGTACCAGATACGTATAAATTTTGGGTTAATGGATACTTTCTTAATATTTTATTTGCAGATAAATCTCTATCATAATGATCTACTCTTGTAAGTGTATGACTATTGGATGTAGTCTGAGATTTAAATCTAACTGCATTATCTGGAGTGCCTATCTGTCCTCTTGATTTGTATAATCTAACAGTAGTAAAACCAACATTTGATGTAGTAGCTTCTATTTTTTCAAGATAATAAAGATCACCACTGGATAACCCTTCCAATGGATCATCGGAAGTATATACTACAGCATCACCTGTAATTAATCTAAAATCTGAATTATCAAACTGAATGCAGTTATATGTTTGAAGATCAACATCAAAACAATTTAAATTAGGAAGTGCTGATGATATTCCGACAGAAATTCTTCTAACTATAGAATCTAATTCATAAGATGGTAATGAATTAGATGCAACATATGCATCTGTTTTACCATCAATATAAACATTAGATACATCTGATAATATTTTTGAATTTCCTTCCTTTATTTCTATACCACTACTAGATGCTTTGTTTAATTTTCTTCTCAAATCATAAAATAAACCATCTACTGGAGTAAATGCTGATATACCAGATACTGTTAATACCGTTTTAGTAGCATTAATACCAGTAACTTCTGCAAATGGTGCTACAACTGTTTCAGAGTTTCTCTGTAATATTTCAACAATATCTCCAACCTTTACACTAGACTTATCTACTTTACTGGATACTGTAATACTAGAACCAGAGATTACAGAAATCTCATATCTACAACTAGTATTGTATATCCATGAGTTTGCAAATATTTCCTTATAAGTTTTATTAAAATCTGGATTTGGTATAGATTCTCCTACATTTTTAACAAAAACTTTCTCACCTGGTGAAACTAAAGCGATATCAGAAACAGTTTTAAACTCTGAAAGAACACCAGTAATCCTTAAATCAACTTTCTTGGTTAAATCACCATCCTCATACCCAAAGATAAATTCATCAGCTCTTACATCAGATCCTGTTGAAATATCTTCTTCAATACCAGTACAACCAAAGAATTGATTAACTGATTTTGAACTATATGTAATTGAGTTAATTCCACACAATACATAACCAGTTTTAGCGAATCCAACAGTAGAATCAACAGAAAGTACTGAAGAATCTTTTAGAGAAGGTTCTAATGCCTTTGTTTTACCTGGTATTGTAAATGTTCCTTCAATTAAATCCCTATCATTAAATCCAACAAATAAAGAAAGTTGATAATATATTTTATTTTCTCTAGTTAATATCTCAACTTCTGAAACTGATGCATTAGTTCTAGAATCTGTTGATTTTGTAATGGTCTGACCAACTAATTTAGACGGATCTCCATTAATTGCTTCCGCAATAATAACTTCTCTTCTTATAAATTCGGAAGTAGATGGTTTAAGTAACTGTTCTTCAAGATCTAATATTTTAGCATCTACACCAAATAATAATTTTAATAATATTCTTATAGATTCTTCAATACCTTTTGATTGATAAAAAGATCTTGCATTCTTTATAAAATTACCAACATCAATACCTTCTGCAAAATCATTATCTTCTAATCCAGGTAGGAATGTTCTCTTTAATTTTTTATAGAATTCCTGTAAGAATAAAACACTTAGATTATTAACAACACTACTAGCAACATGATCATTTGCTCTAGTACTTTCAAATAATAAACCTTCTTTGTTAACATTATCTAATGATGAAGATATTCCAACACTATATCCACTTACACCACTAAATCCACGAACACATCCAGTAAATGATGTATCAGTTTTACCTGTATAGGTAATAATTTCATCACCGATCTTTAAAAGACCATATTCATCAGGAAATCCCTTTGTAGATGCAACGGTAATAGTTGTATCAGATGCTGTAATTGCCGCTAATAATGAAGTTGTTCCATGAATAACTTCAGGAACTAAGTTATCTGATTTTAAATACTGATCTAAATTTTCAATTAGATCAGTAGGACCTCCTTGAAATTCTTGAGAACGGTAATATTGTTTAAAAAATTCAGTTACATTAGGAAAATCAGACCTTAAAAATTCAGGTATCTGACTCTCAATAATTCTGTTGACTTGAATTCTCTTATCAATTCCTATACTCATTTATTTTCTCTCTAGGTCTCCATTTGCGTAACTTGATGTGTAATAGTCTCTAGTAAATACAACGCCTGAAACGTCTTCTCCCGATGCTATTACATCTTTAACCATATTTATCCGACTATCTGCAACGCTGAAAACTAAGTATAAATCCTTCAATCCAACTACATCATTTGATTCTGGGAACGCTTGAATTTCAATCAAATCGTTATTTGCTGAAGTTCCTGTTATATTTAACGTATTTAAGATAATTTCACCCTTCATGTAATCAACTGTTCCTGCAGATTTTGCAATAACATTCAATTCATCTTTTTGGTTTCTTGAAATTACACTCAAAATACCCTTTCCACTACCATCTAGAGTTCCATCTTCCTTTTTATTTGGAACATCAGTTAAATATACAACATCATTTGACCCACTTACAGTAAATCCAGTGCTTTTTATGTTAAAACCTAAAGGATTTATGTGAAATCTGTTACCAAAACATAATTCATACTGTGCGAATTGATTTATTAGAACTTTTAGATCTCTTCTAATCTTTAAAGTAGTAATATTAGATGTAATTGCAGTATCAACTCTATCAATTAACTGTAAGATCTTACTATACTTAAACCTACCACCAAACTTATTAATATCTACAGTTTTGGAGTAAGTTGTAAGAGAATCAGTAATCCTTGTTTTCAAATCATCCGCATTATTTGTTTGTGCAGTGTTATAATAGATGGTTGAATCACATTCAACATACAAAATCTTAAGATCTACGATTTCTGAGTTAATTCCAGCGATTGCGTAACTCTTTAACTTGTTTTTTATCTGTTGTTTGTCAAAATCAGAAACATATGTTCCATTTTTAGGTTTAATGCTAATTTGAACTTGTCCAAACTTAGGTGGAGTTAATTCTTCACCACCAACAACGGCAACAGATTCTGTTTTAGGATAAATTGACTGTATTATTGCCTCATAATCCCTTGGTGTAACCGCCCTATACTGCGATGAATAAATTCTAGGTGCAAAATACTTAATAGATGATACACCTTCCATTTCAGCACCATTTGAGGCACTATTAACAGTGTTTACCGAGATTCCACTGTTAGGAATAATTGTAGATGCACCTATATCATCAGGATCCCTATCTTTAAAAACTCCTTGGAAACTAAATTCTGAAGCACCATTACCTTCTTTACCATCAGTTACAATATATCGAACTGTGATAATAGAATTATTTTCTAATTTTTTACCAAAATACCCATCACCAAATAATATTTCAAAATTTTCATCTTGAATTTCCTGAACAAAGAAAACTTCAGAGTCTTTATTAAGATTCAGGATATTATCAATCATGTTGTATTGTCTTCCAATACCAGTATCTGATATTCCAGCAACATATACTTTAAGTGTAGATGTATCAATATTTGGGTTTGCGAGTATAAATCTTTGGTCTGCGTTATTATTTGCTACAAATCTTGTTTCTAAAAATGTTCCTTGTAGTATTTCAATAGGTTCACTTTCAGAACCAAAGGAAGCAACACCATTTTTAATTGCTGCGGATATACTCTGAGTAGTAGAGAATCTGAATGTAGTGTTATTTGCTGCCCCAGTGCATACTAAACCAGGTTTTAAGTGTATTGTTTGTGCAGTTGAGTTAGTTTCTACATCAAAGTGAATAGAACTCTTTGCAGCAGTTTTTGAACGGGGTACATAACCTATATTTCTTGCCAAAGAAACTACATTTTCTCTTACAGTTGCTGAATCTAAGAAGGATTCGTTTACAACTAGGTTTGCATTAAAGGCATTAATGTAGGTATTGTATGCTAAAGTATCAATTAAAATCGAAAAGTTAGAACCCTCAAAGTTAAAATCAGTAAAATTGCTGTTAGCACGAAGATAATCCCTTATTTGGGCTTTAATCTGGTCAAAATCTAAACTTGTAAATTGAGTAAAAGGCATATTATTATCTTGTTGGTTCTAATAAGAAGGAAAATGATTGTATCGGAACTTCTAATCCTACAATTTCAAACAATACAGATACTTCAAATGCATTGTCATCCATAGCAGCATTGATTTGAACCTCTAAATTTGCAACTCTAGGTTCATATCGCTCAACTGTTTCAACAATTTGGTTTTGAATCACCTTCTTCATGGTAGGGTAGTAGTTTTCAAACAAACTTGCCCTTATATCGGTTCCAATATCAGACTGAAAAAACCTCTCTGTGGGGATTGTCTCGACCAAATTCCTTACAGAACGTATAATTGCACGTTCATTCATCAACACAGGTAGGTCTTTCGTCACAGGATGTGGTTTGAAAGCAAAACTTATGTCTTTAAATGCTTGAGATGTGCGTTCGATTGCCATCAGAACGGTTTATTTAGTATTATATCTTTTTATTTATACCTAATTTTTACGAATTATTTTATTTCGATGCAGAATCTGAAAATTCCTCTACCCAAGAGGTTAAAATATACTTATTTCCACCAATTGGAGGGTTTCCACGGTGTGTATGCGTCCAAGAAGTTGGAAAAATCACGTATTTTCCTGCTTGAGGTTTAATTCTTACGTTTTGATGAATAAATTCTGTCTCTCCACCTTCAAAATCATCGTTCAAATATAACAAAGTGACTAATTGTCGGTATGGATTACTTGGACCTTGATCAGCATGCCAAGAATGGAATCCTTCACATGGTTTTGTGCGTTGTAATTTCAAAAGTTTATGTTCAATCTTCTTTGTCTGAAGAATTTCGTATTGATTAAAGTATTCTATGATAGCAATTTTAGATAATTCTTGAAATTGCCCATAAATTATACCAGTTCTTTCCGCAGTTATATCATCTACACCAGGAAAGCAACCAGCAAGTATCTCACTCATAAAAACTTGAGTATCTTTTACACCTCTTATGTTGCGAGGCATATGAACTCCATTTGAATGTATCAGTTCAAAATAGTCAATAAAATGACCCAAATTTAGATCATTTGAGTCGAATAGAAATTCAGATATAAAGTTTGAATGATGTTTAAGACCTAGAAGTTTAGGTTCTTGATTCATCTACCTTGTCCTCTATATCTTTTAGGTGCTTTATTTCGAGACGAAGCGGCATATTTTGAATGTTTTCCCCTTCCTTGACGAGTTTTTTTCGGTGTTGATTCTACAAATGTAGATCCAGATAGACTTTGCTTAAATTTTGCCATAATTAATTCGCTTTAATTTCAGTTCTTAAATCTTGGGGGTTATGAACCCCAGTGCTATAGAATTCTTGAGCAAGATCTTCCATAGCATCAAAGTATTCATCTTGGGTGAGGTTCTCAAAGAGAAGTTTATCACCCTCAAAGATATTATATAACTCTTTGTTTTTCATGACCAACTCTTACACGAGGATCACACCATATCTCAAAACCAGCCTCTTTCGCATCTAAGCAGAACGAAACGTCCTCACCGCACATATCTTGAACCTCACCAGACTCAAAGACTTGCATCTTAGGAGCAAACCAAGGATACTTCATTTCATCGTGCTCAAACACACCATTCTTAATCAGTGTCCAACCAAAACCAGTGTAATCTACCGTAAATGGTTTCTTTCTTTTCGAGATGCTTTCGAGGGTTTCGTGATTCATAACACCACCATTAGAACGGAAATCATCCTCTTCCATCCAATGAGCAACTGAAGTTGTCTTACCATCCTCAGTGCAATACCAACCAGATGCAATATCCTGATCCATCAAAAGGATTTGCCAGAACTTCTCAGAGTTGAATACAATATCGCTATCGATCCATAGTTGGTAATCATACTTTAACTGTCCATCCCAAGGTTTCTGATCAGGTCCTCGAAGAACATTCGCACCTAAGCACTTACACCGTGCAAAGTTGACCATTGATGAGTAATCCTGCGAGATTTGGATACTTGCTCCATTTTGAACCAGATCAAAACATAGTTGAACAAAGCTCTTTAAAAATGCATATGATACTCCTCTTCCTGGTAGACAGAAAACTACTGTCTTACCCTTTATCATCTCCTTTGCTTTCTCGTAGTCCCATTCAGGTGCTTTCTTGACAACAGGAGATTTCGCTTTTACCGTAAATCCTTTTGACATTATTATGTTGTAATTACTCTTATATTATATGCGATTATATAGTAAAAGTCAACTTAAATATTTGACTGAATTTAGGTCGGTATCATACCCAAAAGGACGTTTAGGGAAAGTATTAAACGATAAACTAATTCTTACTGAATCTGATTCATTCGGAGGTACTTGATGTGGCATTAAAGAAGAAAACACTACTAATGAACCAGGAACAGATGCAACATTTAATGCTGATGCCATATACTTATTATGCTCTACTTGATCATCAGGTTCATATCTACTTGTTGGTTCTAAGTATAAAGAGAACTGCCTACCACGAGTACTGAATACAATCGGAGCACCTTTTTCCTGTGCTGATATTAAGTAGAATGTTCCACTCAGAAAACTATTACTATGCCAATGCTGTGGATTCGTCATACCAGGCTCATTTACATTTGCCCATGACTGTTGTATCTCTAACTCTTGCTCAGTATCAGTAATATCCAATGCATACTGCTGACAAGCTTCTAAACAAAACTTCTTTAAATCTGCAAATATAGGTTCTTCAAATAACCATACATTCTCAGATTTTACATTACCATTAGAATGCACAAACTTCTCTTTACTTAAAAACTCAAGTAATGGTTGTATCTCTCCATCCCACTCATACACTCTTATAGGAGGTTCTGCGAAAGTTTCTATTTGTTCTACGTGTTTTATCATTTAATTAAAAGTAATTTAATGCAATCAGATATCTCTTCTTTGCATCTGTGCAAGTAGTACTACAATGAGGTCTAGAACCATCATGTAAAAGTAATCGATTCCTTTTACTTACTACCTTCTCTTCATTAGTAAAGATCTTCTCTTTCATATATTCAAGAACATCAACCTTCTGACCACTATCATCTGCAAATGTAGTATCATTCTCTGCATCCCAATCAGAATTAGACATTAATGTATAACCATTACAATCATTCATATAGAGTAATGCTGCTTTATGATCATAACCAAAATCTACGTGTGGTGCATGAATAATCTGTCTTCCTTGATTTACATACATTATAATACGACATCTAATTAATGCACGAACATCTAACATATTATAGAGATAATTTAACTCCTCGTGCATAGCACTCTGAGGAAAGTAATGATTATACACTTCATGAACAAAATAGAATGCATCATTTGCACCATCCTCTCCGTGAGCAACCTGTTCCTGAAAGATCCATTGAAACTCTGGTCCACTCTGTAATATTCTGTTCTCTAAATGCGAAATATACTTCTCATCAAGATAATCATCAGTAATTGTATATCTCATTTAATAAGAAGCATCCTGTAGTAAATCTTTTTCTTGATCTGTTGTATATTCAATCTCTTCATATTCTATCTCATCCTTATAATATGAATGATATAACCTACCCCATATAATTTTAAATTCATACTTATCTAAGTCTTTAAAAAGAACTTCACCTCTTAAGTATATGTGATATGTGTTACTCATTGTTCTGTAATAATAAGTTCTTCACCGTCTGTTTTAAACTTTAATTCAGTATCTTCATACCATCCTTGATCATTAACTGCCCATTCAGGAATCCTTACATAATATTCTCCAGTTACTGAATCAACCTCTAAGGGGCGAATATCTTCTGGATTATTTTTTTGCATTACAAGTATTCTCTTTTTGCATTATATATCATCATGGATTTTTTTGCAAGTCAACCCTGTGGGCGTTTTTTAACAGCGAAAAAAAATTTGAAGTCTTATGGAATATTGTTCTCGCTTTCGTAACACTTTGTAGGTTAGGGTAGTTATGCTTTTTTAAACGGGGGCGGGGGGCGAACCCCCGATCACGGGGGCACTGCCAATACACGAACGAACCGCCTACGCTGCTGCTCCCTCACGAATCATCGCTATGCGATCCTTGCGATACTGTGCCTTAGCACGGGTGATCACCCCTTCCAAATCTGCTACCATACACTTTCCCAATCCCCGTGCTGGTGTGAATGTGCCGCCTCTACCTGATGAGGCACGGAGAACTGATCCCTTAATGTTTGTATCAGTTGCTCTTACAGTTCCGATTGCTTTTGCCATAGTGCCTCTGATGTGTATATGAATATTATAAAGGATAAAGCACCCCGAAGGGTGCTAGTGTGTGCCAGTTTAATTACTGTCCATTGTGATACTCACCCATTAGGCACTTGCCATAATATACGGCAGCGTATCCATACTCTTCGGATAACCCAAGGCATAAACCCCAACACTCATCAAGTGTTTTTTTGATTGTATTCTCAAAGGGAGCAGATGGGCATACCACTGTGTATGGGAAAGAAGGATTGAAAGCGGTTTGATTAAAATTGTTCATATACACAGTATAACCATAAAAAAGGGGGAATGGTGTCCCCCTTGTGCCACTTTGCCTACTGGCACAGTTCCTCAAATCTTCGCTGTGCTTCATCTGCAATAATAGGTAAGTAACCTAACTCTGAATCCTGATCTATTGCATCCAGTTGATCGAAGGTTAGATTATTCGCCTTTGCGTAATCCACCCACGCTTCATCGTAACAGGTTTCTAATAACACTTCGTGATGTAGGCAACTCATTTAACCCACCCCCTTTGAGATGAGATCCCAAACCTGAGAGAAACGCTCAGAGGTGAAATTGGAGTTTTCATCAACATCGGAATACTCTTCCGCTTCCTCATCCCACTTCTCAGGGAGATCAAAGCAGTATGCTTGAGTAAAAACTTCGTTGATTAATCGTAGATCTTCTTTAGAGAGATTCATTTGATTTGTTTTGTTCATATACACAGTATAGCAAAAAAAGAGGGGGTGTGAACCCCCTTTGTGCCAATTTAATAATCGTTTAAGATTGAGGTTCTTCTGCGTGGTGCATAAGAAATTACCTCTTCCTTTTGCCTACGCTCTGCTTCTTTGAGTGCTGCGTAGATCTCAGATGTTAAAGGTTGCATTTAAAAAAGGCAAGTAGTGGTGAATAGTATTA
>CERB01008040.1_pt1 | contig 30567 bp, 26 predicted proteins | sample 356271 | NCBI WGS metagenome assembly CERB01 (sample SAMEA2621155, study PRJEB7988) | marine metagenome | isolation source: saline water (ENVO:00002010), including
CATCATGGTCGTCGTCATGGTCATCATGGTCGTCGTCATGGTCATCAGACATAGTGCCCAAGGTAGTACTCTCGAATGGCCCATCAGTCAGAACTTCACACAAGTCTGCAACCAACAGTGACTCGTAATCTAGCGTAATCTCGCCAGAGGGCATTGTGTGCGTCATGAATGAAGGGGGTGCATCGCTTCCAAGGGACGAGAGTGTAGATTCTACCCATGGTTCGAGATTGAGTCCGTGGTAGAAGAAGACATCAGCTTCTTGCAGCCTGATTAAGTCGGTCGCAGAGGGCTCGTAGTCGTGAACAGGGATGTTGTCCTGGCTCATGTAGTCCATCACGACGTGATCTCCTGCAACGGCCTTGACAAGCTCGCCCACGTGGTATGTCGAGACCATTACACTACCGAATACAGGAATTGGGTCTACAACCTCACTCTCATCGGCATCATTCGCCTCATCTCCTATACATCCAGCTAGGCTGGATGTTATCATTAACACACTCAACAGTACTGACCTGTACGCTACACTCTTCATGGGCCCTCCGTATTCTATTATATATTTAATATATGTTATTAACTAGTAAATCCGAAATTATTATTACTGGACCATCAGACGGCAATTTGTGAGCCGAATAGTATCCTTCAGCACAGACAACGACTTTGCTGACAGACTAGGAGAACTGGTTGAGAAATCAGGCTACAGAAATAGGAGCATGTTCCTCAGGGATGCTAGCATACATTTCGCCGAGGAGTCAATGAGGGGAAGTCTGAATGACATGGATGGCGATCTCCAGGTGGAGGGTACCGCTGTGGTATACTTTCAACATGATGTTGAGAATAAGTTGGCTGAGATTAGGCACTCAGGGAATGTCGATGTTTCATCGTATCATCACAATTGCCTACCGTCTAGCCACTCGTGCGTCGATACTATGCAAGTGAAGGGAGAAGCAGATTCAATCAGAAAAATGATTGCGGAGCTCAGGAACATAGAGGGTGTAGACCGGGTGGTCTTCGTTTTGGCGCCTGATCGTGAAGATGGGTGCTGTTGATTTCACTATGGGTGCACAAGGAAGGCGGCGCCCAATACGACATAGGTCCCTAGCAGCAAAGCTCCCTCGAGCCAATTCGACTTGCCGTCTGATGCGATGATGTTGACGATGAGGACAGCGAGGAATGCGGATACCGTTTCCAGCATGCCGAACTCGAAGGTGAGGGGGACGCCCAACGCCCATGACACAAGAATCATCATGGGGGCTACGAAGACTGCGATCTGAGTCGATGAGCCCATTGAGATGGCAAAGGAGAGGTCCATCTTGTCCTTGCCCGCAACTACGACGGCGGTGAAGTGCTCGGCCGCGTTACCGAATAGGGGAAGAAGGATGACTCCGATGAATAGATGGGGAAGACCCAGTCCTTCGTCCGAGGCGGCATATTCCACCGAATGAACAAGTATCTCGGCCATCCAAGAAACTAGAATTGTGGCGACGACTAGGAGAATTATGGCATCACGCTTGCTCATCTCGGGCTCCTCGTGGTGATGCCCCTCGGTAGCGAATAGATCCACGTGAGACCTGAACTGGAAGTAAAGGAATGCTCCGTACAACAAAAGGAGCACGATTGCCGCTACGTGGCTTAGCTGCTTGACGCCCTCTTCGCCATCTGTCCCTCCCACGGTTGAGTTGAACACGGTTGGAATGATTAGCACAATCATCGCCAACATCATCAGCGAACCGTTGGAGCTGACCTGGGTTTCAGAGAATTTCTGCTCGGTGAAATTGATCCCGCCCCACAAAAACGCGAGGCCCATCACGAGTAGTAGATTTCCGAGGATGCTGCCGATTAGGCTGGCTTGCACTAGGCCGACCATGAGTGCCTCTGTCTCGCTTCCGGAGGCTGCTTGCGATGCTGTGTAAATTGCGAGCAAGGCGATTATCATCTCAGCGGCATTCCCAAAGGTCGCATTGAGCAGTCCACCCAATGATTCTGACGTATAGAGGGATATCTCCTCAGTTGCCCTACCCATCAAGAAAGCCAGGGGCATGATGGCTAGAAGGGAGAAGACGAAGGCCATGGACTCGTCATGCGCGGCCGAGTAGGCGAAGTAACAGGTAATTGGAAGTGCGATCAATAGCACATTCAACTTATTCTCTCTTGGGTCCATAGCACCAATCCAACTGACTTTGCCTGACATGCGCGCTCATGCTGGGGAACGCATGTGTGTGGTCAATGTTACGCTCGGCCCACGCAGTGTTCATTGCTTCTCACGCGTTCGGACAATCATGGGAGAAGGGGCTCGAGTCGCCATTACTGGGACACCGGGCGTAGGAAAGACCACTGTGAGCAGGATGCTAGAGGAGAGGGGTTTCGCGTTGGTTTCCGTCGAGGGTCTTGCTGAAGATTTCGGGTGCATAGGCGAGGTCGATCCTGAGGACGGGGCCAGACCGATAGATATTGAGAAGCTGGGAGGGTCACTTTCGGAAGCATGGATCGAACCGGCGGAGGGTGTCGGGGTCGTGGATGGCCATCTTTCACACAATCTTCCCGTTGACGCGGTAGTAGTACTCAGGTGCTCCCCCGAGACCCTCAAAGTCAGGCTCGGTGAGAGGGGCTACTCAGAGAGCAAAATCAATTCAAACTACGAGTGGGAGCTATTGGGGGGTGCTTGGAATGACTGGGACGAGAGTGTACCCTGGACGGAATTCGATACCACGGCGAGTGAGATAGGGTCCGTAGTAGACAATATTGAGAGTTGGATATCAGATGGCTTCAAGCCAATGAGGCTCGGCTCGACAATAGACTGGGTCGCGCACATGGAGGAATCGTGATGTTTGAGAAGATGAGGGCTAAGTGGACGAAGGCCATTCACCCATTGGTTTTGAGGATGGGCGATCTTGACCCTAGTACTCTGACTTGGGCTAGCCTATTACTCGCAATTGTTGCCTTCTATCTGCTTTCTGGGGCGGGGGCGGATGAGGCCGGGGCAATTGCAATCCTAGGAGGGGTTCTACTGATACTTGTGGCTGGCGTACTGGATGCGTTGGACGGGGCACTTGCGAGGCACCAAGGTGTTGACGGGCCTTACGGGGATTTCCTTGACCACACTATTGACAGGGTTGTCGATGTCGGGCTTCTAGTTGCCCTGGGAATGAACGTCGCATTCGTCAGCGACCCACGCTCTGGACTATTGGCAGGGCTATTGACCCTCTTCGGCTCATATATGGGGACGCAGGCACAATCAGTTGGCCTGGGAAGGATATACGGCGGATTCTCCAGGGCCGACAGGATGGTACTAACTCTAGTAGGACTTGTAGTAGCGGCATGGCAGGCTCAAACTGGTACTATGGGGGTCTCATCCTCCAGTATTCACGAGTTAGCAGAATGGGCGTTGTTAGGTAATAATGAGTTGAATGGCGTGACCTTCGCTCTCGCTATTTCTGCATGGGGGGGCCTCTACACGTTCATAGTTAGATTCATCAAGACCAGAGAGCAACTTCTCTGACGGCCCCTGAGGGGCCGTGACTAAACCCCTGTTAACCACCCTTCCACTGGGGTAATGGTTATCCTCTGTTCGACTCGGCTCGTGTCCGTGAAGCACCTCATCAACAGAGTTCTAGAGCTTGATGACGATGGAGAAATCCCAACTGGGGCCATCGATACGGAGAGTGATCCTGAGCTACAGAACCTCCTCATGTCACTACAACCGAAGATCAGGGTTTTCGGTTGCGGTGGTTGTGGCTCCAACACAGTTGCACGATTGGAGCATGAGAATCTTTTCGACGAGGAATACGTCAGAGGAATTGCAGTCAATACCGATGCACAGCACCTGTTGCGGGTGGCCGTACGCAACAAGGTTCTGATTGGGAGGTCAGCGCGAGGCAGGGGCGCTGGAGGAGACCCAGAGAAGGGGGAACAGGCAGCCTACGAGTCCGAGCGCTCGTTGAAGACCGAGATCGAAGATTGCGATCTGGCCTTCATAACAGCAGGGCTTGGCGGGGGTACCGGCACAGGGAGCGCGCATGTCATAGCACGTCTTGCTCGCTCCGCCGGTGCCCTCACAATTGCTGTCGTCAGCTATCCATTCCTTTCCGAGGGAGCTCTGCGGAGACAGAACGCGGAATGGGGCCTGGAGAGACTGAGGGAAGTTTGCGATACAGTGGTGGTTCTTCCTAACGAAAGACTCCTGGAAGTAGAGGGCGTCAGGGACCTGCCGCTGGATGCTGCCTTCCGAGTGGCTGACGAGCTTCTGATGAGGAGCATCAAGGGAGTCTCGGAGATGATTGCCAAGGAGGGCATTGTTAATCTCGACTTCCAAGACCTGAGGTCAGTGATGGAAAACGGAGGAGGCGTTGCAATGATCGGCCTTGGTGAGGCTGAGGGCGAAGACATGGCGATTAAGGCGACCGAGGAGGCTCTGCAATCGCCGTTACTGGACATTGACATCTCAGATGCCAGGGGTGCCTTGGTGAATGTTGTCGGAGGTTCAACTCTTTCATTAGGCGACGCGGAGGCCTGTGCGAAAATTATCAGGGACAGGATCAATCCCTATGCCAGGATAATCTGGGGGGCAACTACTGATCCAAGTATGGGCGATGGGATAAGGGTCCTTCTGGTACTCACTGGGGTGAAGAGCGAGCAGATACATGGGGCGGCACTGCACACCCAAATGCGCAACCTACGTAGCAGAACAGTCGAGTTCGTAGGGTGAGTTGCTCTTCGAGCCCCTTAGGGCTCGTCCGGCGTGCTTAAATGAGGTCCTCCGGTCGGCAGACCGCTTCGAGGTTGAGTCATGGCTATCGAGAGTTCCAATATCGGACCCATTGAAGAGACCGTGCAGGGTTGGCAAGATGGTATCGAGGGACGTGTCAGGAGCCTTCAGACCGGCTCATACGCAAGGATCCTGAAAATGGCCAGAAAGCCCTCTAAGCAGGAGTTCAGGCAAACTGTAATCGTTTGTGGAATAGGGATGTTCGTTCTGGGCTTCATTGGGTTCGCTATGCTGTGGGCGATGGATACTGCACTCCCCAAGTTCTTCGCATGGCTGATTAACTAGGTGAAACTATGTCTGACGCATTTGTTGCTTACATCCGCCACGGTGAGAAGGTCCTATTGATGCAGAGAGCTGATGGGGTAGCTGACTTCCCTGGTGCCTGGGACGGTATCTACGGTGCAGGGGATGCTAGCGACATCGACGCGGTTGCCGCTCGAATCGCAGAGACCACAGGGATAGAGGCCGAGAGTCTGACATTCGTCCGTTCTGGGGATGCCAGAGGGCTGGAGTTTGGTAACAGGCTTAATGACGTGACTCCACTACTGTTCTTGAGTGATAGCGACGATGTTGAGGCTCGTGGACTGTACAAGGGATTCAGTTGGGTCGACCCGGGGTACATCAACTGGGTCGAGCCCGAAGACAGTTCGGACAGCAGGTCCTCTAGATACATGGTTCCACAGCTAGGAAACATGTATGGTGACGTTGCCTCTTTCCTTTACATCCTGAAAACCAGCATGGGGCAAGAACAGAACGTATCCAAGGAGATTAGGGCCCGACTTTCCGGGACTGGATCGCTGAAGGATATTCAGGACAAGATCTTCGGCGTCCTCAGTCCAAGCTACCTCAAGGGTTTCGTCTTCATAGAAGCAACTGCACTACACCATGTCGAGAAGCTGATTGGAAGAGTTGGTGTTTCTGCGACTCCAATGAAGAACTGCCGCAAAGTTCTGGATGGGGAGTCACCGCTTCGTGACATTCTGCCTTACTTAGAGCCGAAGGCGGCTACAGCAGGAATAGAGGAAGGGAACATCGTAGAAATCAGGGGTGGGGCCTTCAAGGGAGCGACTGCTAGAGTTATTGGCGTTAGTGAGTCCAAAGAAGAGGTCACTGTGGAGTTGTTCGAGGCGGCCGTTCCAGTTGCTCTGAACATTAGAGCCGACCAAGTAAGAGTTACACAAAGAGTGGAATGAGGGGAGAGTCGGTTTTCCGGAGTTTGCATCACGCTCAAATAGGGAGAGTAGGTCGCCGGGGCGCACCAAGGGGTACTAGAGATGTCTGCACGTAATGAGACTCCTCACAAGATTATCCAGTCCCTGGGCAAGAAGAAGTGCAATGGCTCATGGGAAGAGGCTACTGAGAACCTCACCATGGATCAGGTCAAGAAGCTAGCTGAGGACCAATCAGATAGGCTCACTGGTGCTACGCTGTACGCTAAGTGCCGTGAGATAATGGGAACATGCGTTTCAATGAGAGTTAACGTCGAGGGAATGCCTCCGAAGGATGCTCTCGATGCTATGAGCAAGGGGGAATTCGCCGAGCATTTCGCATGATGTTTCACGAATTGCGGGAGAGGGTAACCTCGCTGACCGCAGAGGTGGTTTGAATGAAGGAAAAGATACAAGACGCTATTCAACAGGCTCTAGATGAGTCTCCTGAGCGAAACTTCGTTGAGTCTCTAGAGATATCTTTCACTCTTAGGGACGTTGATCTGAAGAATCCTGCCAACAGGATACAAGAGGAGGTCAGGCTACCTTCTGGAAGAGGTAAGCCAGTTAGAATTGCCATGTTCGCAGGTGGCGAAATGTCCACCAAGGCTAAGGCTGCAGGAATCGAGGTCATTGACCCCTCTCAGATTGAGGACATTGGTGGAAACAGGCAGCAGGCTAGGAAGATGGCGAACAGATACGACTTCTTTCTCTCAGAAATACCCCACATGGGAACTGTCGGTAGGTTCCTCGGTGTCGTTCTTGGACCTAGGGGCAAGATGCCGCGACCGGTTCCCCCTAACGTTGATCCGGGAATGATCGCGGCTGGGCTCAAGGACACAGCGATCGTAAGATCGAGGGACAAAGTGACCTTCCATACCGCCATGGGCTCTAGAGAACAAGGCATTGGAGATCTTACTGCAAACGGAATGGCGATTTGGACCAGAGTGGTTGGAAAGTTGGAAAGGGGAGCTGGCAATATCAGGTCATGTTACGTCAAGACCTCAATGGGGCCCTCTATCAAGGTCGAGGTGGTCCTTTGATTCCCAAGGTTGCAAGTTGGAAGCCCGATCGTGTATCGGAGCTTACTGAGATTGTCAGTAGAGATGGGATCGTCGGAGTTGTAGACGTGGCTGGAGTACCAGCGAAGAATATGCTAGACATGCGAGAGTCCCTTCGAGGAATGCTGACCATGACCATGGCCAAGAAAAGCCTAATCAGGATAGCCTGGAAAGATGCTGGTCTGACTGAAGACGATTTGGAGTCCCTGTTAGAAGGGGCCGTGCAGCCATGCGTCGTCCATTCTGACTCACTCAACTGCTACGAGTTGTTCGAAGAACTGGAGAAGACTAGGCAGGGAAGGGCGGCAAAGGACGGAGAAGTCGCTCCAAACGACATTGTTGTCGAACAGGGCCCCACTGAGTTCGGCCCTGGGCCGATTGTCGGTGAATTCAACGCCGTTGGCATTCCAGCGAAGATAGACAAGGGCGCAGTCGCGATACAGAAGACCGTTACTGTAGTCAACAAAGGAGAGCCGATCGACGGCGAACTGGGACTGATGCTCTCGAAGTTGGGAATCAACCCCATAGAGATCGGACTGATACTGATTGGCGTCCTAGACGATGGGGATATCCTCGCGGCGTCCGATTTGGATTTGGACACCGATGGCCTGAGGAATGACATACTGGTCGCTAATTCGGGCGCTTACAATCTAGCATGCAACATTAGGTGGTTCACTCCAGTAACTATGCCTGCACTACTTTCGAAGGCTGGCAGTGAGGCCCTCTCTGTTGCCATAGAGGCGGGGGTCGTCAACGACGAGACCGCTTCGTTGTTCATATCTCGCGCGAATGCGCGGGCACTGGCCATAGCCGGCCAATTAGATTCCTCAGCGCTCGACGAAGAGCTCGCGGCTACACTTGGAGCCGCTGCAGAGTCGAATGCTGCCACCACGGCCTCCGAAGTGGTGGAAGACGAAGGCGGAGCACCAGCTGAAGTCGAGGAGGAGGAAGAGGAGGAAGGCGGGTTCGATGGACTCGGCGACCTCTTCGGATGAAAAAGAAGGTGAAAAAATGGAATATGTGTATGCTGCAATGTTACTGCACTCGGCCGATAAGGAGATTGACGAAAAGGGCGTAAGCGCTGTGCTGACCGCTGCTGGAGTGGACGCTGATAGCGCCCGCGTTAAGGCGATGGTTGCATCGTTGGGATCTGTGGATATCGGAGAGGCGATGGCCACTGCCGTAGCCGCACCAGTTGCCTCGGCCGCTCCTGCGGCAGCTTCAGGAGGGGCATCAGACGATGCTCCAGCAGAAGCAGCTGCAGAGGAAGAGCCAGAGGACGATGGTGGTGGCTTCGAGGGCCTCGGCTCGCTCTTCGGGTGAAGTGCCAGTTGAATCAGAGTCGCGAAGGCGCTATGGGCGGTAGCCTATAGGCGAAGCCATATGGTTTCACTCCGAGTTCTTGAGATACCGGTCTCAATCACTCCCGCGGATGCTTTGAGGTCATTCAGAACCGTTTGTGAATCCCGGGGTTGGGAGATGTACAGAGTTGAGGAGACTCGTGTGGTGAATCGCTGGGCGATAATAATGCCACTAACCAGATCTGCAAGGGTTCTGGGAATGATCGTCGACGAGGAGGAGGTTGATGGGCTATCTCTCAGATCCTGGAGTTTCGTGCCAGGTTCAGCTGGCAGGGTGTCTATGGTTTCCTTTGACATTCCAGATAGCATTGGGTCTGAAGAATGGAGAAATTTTCTCAGAGAGTGGTGCTCATTGCTCCCAAGATGCCCATGGAAATGGACATTCTGGGAGCGTTCAGTGATTGGTTACTTCATTCCTGAGTTCCGAAGATCAAGGGCTCTTTTCAGGAAAGAGGGGATTGAAATCTCATCTTGGACAGGTTCTTCCCAAGTAGAGTAATTGGTTCTTGAGCAAACCGGTGATAGAGGACTTGAAAGAGAGGGCGTTGACCGGAGTTTGAGGGAAATGGAGATTCAAGACCTCTTCGACACGCCGAGAAAAATTGGTATGTTCGCAGGTAGCGTTGCTTTTCTGATTCTTTTTCCTGCTTATTTTGCTTGGATGCCATTGGTCGATGAAGGGATGGTTTCCGGCGGCTCCGGTAGCTCTGGAGACTGGGAAGTGGGCTTCGTCGAGACTCCGATAGTGCTGCAGGAGGCTCAGGTTATGGGGGACGGTGATACTCACGACACCTTCTTCGATGTCGCCTCGGAGATGAACATCGGCTACATCGAGTTGGATGTAGACTGCGATGATAATGACGATCCGGGGCCTGGTTTCACCGATAGTGCGGAGGGAACCAGTGATGTTAGTGGCGCTATCGGTGATTTTGAGGACCAAAGTGGGGATGGAATGTGCTCCGGAGGGGATTCTGGATTCACCCTCAGGTGGGATGTGACAGCGAACTATTCTGGAGCGAATTACACCGCCTCAGGAATTAGCGAGTCGGCGATTAGGGCGATTTGGAATGATGGTGGCCTAGGCAGAGGAACTTGGGCTGCCACGATTACTGCCGATATCAGCTCGCCGCCCTCCCCGCTGGGGTCAATAGTCGACTCGGATGAGGAGTACGAGATCACATGGACTGCGATGACCTACGAGTTGGTCATTCGACCTGCAGTAGAAGTGGGAACGTGATCAAGTCTTGGAGTAGATGCTGATTATGTCTCCATCTTGGACCTCGTAATCTGCTCCTATCACCCTTGAGCTCCTCGCATCAACGGCTCTGATGAATCCGTCACCCAGATCGGAGTGTACCTCATAGGCCAATCCCTTGGCTGTGGTGCCCTCTGAAATAAGGAGCGCGTCGGGAAGTACATTTCCATCTCCATCTGTCCAATGCGTCTCATCCTGGACGGGGTATGCTACCCTTCTGGACAGCTTTCCAAAAACTACCTCGCTCAATAATCCGATCAGGCCGCCTCCTTGCCACTCCTCAAGAGACTGGGCTATCGATTTCAGGGCCTTCTCCTGTTTCTCTGTCAAATCCGTCTTTCCCTTTTCGGTGATCTCGAAAAACGGCTCTCCTGGGTTGTTACTAATCAGTCCGGCTATCGATGCCCTTCTCAATGCCAGCTCCGCTTCCGCGCTTGTTAGGACCAGTGAGCCCCCTGCCTCGTTAACCATCAGAGATAGCTCTTCCAAGGATCCTTCGACGGCTCTGTCCGCTTTGTTGGCTGCTATGGAGATTGGAAATAAGTCGTTCCTGATGGAAGAAGCGAGTGTGGAGAGGTGTTCTGACTTCCACTCCCATGGCGGGCCTGCCCCCGGATGTTTGGAAATTACTTCAGAAATTGCTTGGGAGACGTGTCTTTCTTTGGCCCCTATTCCAGTTAGTTGTTCCAGGATGTAATTCGATAGCGCTTTGTCACCCTCTGCCTGAACCCTCCTGGTTCCTCTGTGCCAACCAGCATCCAATATCCCAATAATCCAACATTCTATCTCTTCTAGGAGGAATTTGTGCTCCTCGATTGGAGCCGAGCCGCCCGAACCAACGGGATTCCCTTCCATATCCGTGGAGCCCGAAACGTCGATGACCTGAATCAGGGCATCGCACCTAGCCAAGTCTGAGAGGAACTGGTTTCCCCTGCCTCTTCCTTCGTGTGCCCCTGGGACTAGTCCTGCTACATCAATCAGTGTTACTGGGACTAGTCTTGTGTGATTACTGCATCTGCCTGTGTTAGGGACGCAAATACTACCCAACCTTGGGTCATCCGGGGATGGTGCATCAAGTCTGCCTGCGCCCTCCTTCTTGGACCGCAGTTCCTTGCAGGCGCAGCTATCAGGAAGCGGGAGCCAAGCGACTCCCACATTCGGATCTATAGTGGTGAAAGGATAATTTGCGATTTCGACGAGCGACTCAGTCAGGGCTGAAAACATAGTTGATTTGCCGACGTTCGGCTTTCCAACTAGGCCAATCCGCATGTCATCCCCATATCTCAGCAGAGGTCGTATTCCCTCAAGTTGACGGTGTCAGAGCTCTGTTGCCGAGCCGGACTCTTCGCTTTGTGAAACTGGGGTTACCTCGGTGTCCAGTGTGGCTCCACTTGCTAGGATCCTCCTGACGGAAGTGGAGGATGCCAGCTCGTATGTGTGAGGTGAAAGGGTTGTTGAAGATTCGACTTCTTCGGCTAACTTCTCCCCTCTGAATTGGCCGCTTATGACGTTGGTGCAGTGGAAAATTGACCCCAAGACAGTACCATAGAAAGTCACGGAGCCAAGTATCCTCAGTTCCTCAGTTATCGAGGATGGGTTTTCTGCGAGAGCCTCCACCAGAGCCATGTCATTGAGGTCGGCCATTATTGTAAATGTGAGTCCGGCAATGGCACCGCCCGACATAAGCCAGAATGCTGCTCTCGAACGGCTGACTGACAAGACCTTCCTACCACTAACCTGCGGAAGGACATAGAGAGATGTGCCAAGAGACAGGGGTATCAAAACCGCCCACAAACCAAGGAGGTCGAGTGTCTCTGATATCGCCGATAGCTCGCCAACGCCACCAAGAGCATCGGTCTGAACAAAAAGAGCCCCTATGGCTATTGGCACCAGCAGCAAGGCACCCATGTTCATCTCTGCGATTCCGGGGGAGTCTGCATTTTCGACGAAGGCGTCCTTGCCTCTGAGAGTGACCAATAGATTTGAGCTGTAGGCAATGATTGGGATTGCCGCGAGTGCCATTAGGAATGACCCGGAAATGTGATCCTGTGTGGAGGAGCTGATTTCTGATGCCTGGAGTCCAAGCATATCGGCAGCCATTGTCGTGTCTGTTGATCCAAGGGGGTTTATCGCGATTAGAGCGCCGAAGAGAGTGAATCCGACGAGGGTCCTCGACCACAAGGGATTGCCGCTCGCCATGCTCGAGGCGTAGAGCGAGACACCGGCTATTCCGCAGAAGAGGAACGTTCCTCCAATCATGTGGTACACTAGCCACTGTCCGACGCCGGTTTCATATGCGCCGCTTAGGATTACCGACAAAACGGCAATGGGATCCCCGATTAGCCCGAAGATGATTAGCCATCCTGGAACTGCGATAGGTCGTGTAGCATTGGAAATGGTCAGTAATTGATTCATGATGATTGCCAGCAAGGCCAGAGACTGCAATGCTGTTCCGATGACCATTACGTCAACTCCGAGAATCTCCTTTGAGTGGGCGCCAATGACCAAGATCAATACTGAGAGGGTCCAGAGCCCAGAAACTAGTGTTGCGTTTGACTCGCTGGCGAGGTTCGTACCCGAGAGGGCTGGGATGACGTGAAGTCCAGCCCCGATAATCATCATCGCTGCTGCGCCGAAAACCCCTGCAAACCTGCCTGCGTAGAGGAGTTCCTGGGAGTCGGGCGAGTACCCCCATGCGCCTAGGCTGTGTAGTGCGGTTGGGTCGTGGGATAGCCAGAGGCCCTCGAAGGTGAGAATCGATGCTACCATTGTCCATATCATGCCGTGCATTATCCAGGTTCTGGATGCTGAGCCCGGCTTGCCTTGAACAAAGTCGATTGCGGGTCCGAGTGCTTTCTCAAGCATGAACATGCCCATTCCTTTGGCCACATCGTTGAATATCGACAGGCCCCTCTTCATCAGGATGAATGAGATGATCATCAACAACCAAAATATCGCCAGAGTTGGAATAATTGCATTCATGGTATCACCTCACTCGCTGGTCGCCTCTGTTAGCATCGTGCCGATGATGGCGAATACTCCAAGCATCGCACCTAGAAGGAAGAACCAGATGCCGGAGTCGAATACTCCCTCAAACATAGGCAGAAGCTCGGACACCACTGGCATCTCTCTCCCTGGGTAAAGAACCCCATAGAGTACGAGGAATGAGAGCGCTGAAACCACTCCGAGCACTAAAACGACCGAGGAAGACTCAGGCTCTTTCTCCCCTTGAATGAACTCTGAGATTTGGCTGGGGCCTTGGTCTGACATTGGGAATCACCTCGCTACGAGCTGCAGGAGCGGGCCGAACCAGCAGAGATTGACCCTTAAGCATTGGGCGAGGGACGTAGTCCCTCGTACTTATGGCGCCCTAAGTGCGTCTATCCTGTTTCCCCTTCTGTCACTGCCAGAGCCGAGCGGAGTTGGCAGGCTGCTGTCGGAGATTAGCTCTGAGTGCCAGGATGATTTGCATTCGCAATCCAGCCCATTGAATTCCTCCATTTTTCCTGAAACCGAGTATCTCTCTATGGCTGCGACAACATCTGAATCGCACTTGCCGCAATTGTGGGAGCCACGGATTTTACCACCTGCAGTGGGGTGTACGATGACTCTGCAGTCCGCCTCTGAAATCGAGTCGTGAGAAACGGCGATCATCTCAACCAGCGACCAAAGCCAAGGTGGCCTGTACTCCCTGTTCCTGAACAGCCTGTCGACTATTGTTCTCTTCTGGATGTTCATTGGGTTGATTGACACCTCATCCGAGAGGGGGGCGACCTCGGATATCCATTTTGAAGTGTGGAGGAGGGCATCTGCCTCAGACATGAATGGGGGTTTGAATAGAAGATATGTCTTCACCCTTAGTCCGTTATTCCTCAATGATTCGACTGCTCTGTTCCATTGCTTAGTTGAGAATCCTTTGTTAGCATGGAATCGGAGTACTGTGTCGTCATATGCCTCGAGCCCTATTGCTACCGTGCACCCGGGGTGCCTCTCAGCAACCCAAGCAAGTTTCTCGGGAGTACACATCTGAGCCTGTGCCTCGATTACCAGATGGAGGTCCATTTCGTGTGTCTCCCTTAGTACTGCTTCTTGCCACTCAGGGGGGTTCTCCCTGTCCTCGAAAAATGTCCCGGATGTGTAAATCTTGATCATTTGACAACCTTCGAAGTTGTTGGTGCGGCGCTTTGCCTCCTCCCATTGGTTGAACATGTCCTCTGAAGTTACGTCGTCCCTAACGTCGTTGAAGTAACCGCAGAAAGTGCAACCCGATTTCCACCACCACGCACAACCCTTGGTTCTGAGAATTACTGTAACTGCCTGACAAGGGGTGCCGTCGGGAAGATTCTCGGGGGTTTTGTAGACCGTGACAGGCTTGCTAGCATCCCAAGACTCCCTTATGGACACCGATTCAGGGGTGTTCTCAGGTGCCTTCACCAGATGGTGAACCTTGACTGACTTGGAGCCATCGCCCATCAGCCCGCAAGCCTGACCCATGGACACCCCCCGAGGGGGTTCTTATTGAGATTGGCGACAGTTTCGTAGGCGGACTAATCGCTAATTCTTGGGCGACACTAAAGACTCGATAACATGTCCGAAGCACGTGTCTGGCAATCCGAATGCGGGAGTGGGCAACTCAGACATTGTTGCTCAGCTTCTGAGAGAAATGGATCCTGACTCCAAGAAGGCTCTCCAAGGTTGGTACTGGTTCGATTGGGCGAACCAGGCTTTCGCGTTAACTGTCATCACCGTAGTGGTGCCGACTCTCCTCTCGAATATGTTCAATCTAGCGAATGGGGGGAGTGCTGACTATGCTGGGATGACCTTCACCGGGGACAGCTTCTATGCAGTGGTTCTTGGAGTGTCGAGTGTCTTTGTTGCTATAGTCAGCCCTATCCTAGGTGCCATTGCTGACAGGATGCCAATAAAAAAGAGGATACTGAAGATTTACACAATCGTAGGCATACTATTCACGGGGCTAATGGGATTGGCCCCTCACATGGATGATGGCTCATCGTACAAGTTCCTAGCAATTTGCCTAATCATGGGTAACATAGGTTTTGCTGGGGGGCATGCAATATACTCAGCATTCCTTCCGTACCTAGGTGACAAGAGGCTGATGGATCACATATCGAGTTGGGGTTATGCATACGGTTTCCTCGGAGGCTCTTCCCTTCTCACCATCCATCTAATTGTTGGCCTAAAGCTAGGATTCAATGATCCCTTTGTCCAGTCTTTCGTTTTCGTGACTAGCGCTCTCTGGTGGCTGGGGTTCTCGTTTCCTATCTTCAGGCACACTCCTGAACCAGAGATACCGAACCCGACCGAGTATGCCTCTTTCGGAGAGGCGGTGATCGATGGGATCAGAGAGATCAGGAATACATTCTCCGAGATCAGGAGGTACAGGATTCTGACTCTATTCATGATTGGATATCTTCTCTTCTACGACGGTATCAACGCCATAGGTGGGCTTGCAGCGGCTTATGCGGATTCAGTTCTCAGGATTGACATCAGCATGAACTTCGTTCTTCTTCTCTCGGCCAACATAGCTGCGATTCCGATGACCATAATTGGAGGTAAGTTAGCTAGCAAATACAGCAACAAGAACATTCTGGGGGCCGCACTTACAATTTTCTGCGTCATCTCTGTACTTGGTGTTGGGTTCGCCCCTCTGGAGCTCGGAGATGATCACGAGAGGTATGACTTCCAGTACGACTGGGACGAAGATGAGGGGGCGTACCGTCTTTCCACCTTGTACGACAGGGGGGTTGATGGTTGGGTCAGTGAGTCGGGAGAGGGGGATGAGGAGTTCCGAACCGCCTTCCTGTATTATCTCAAGTCGGGAGGCGATGAGCGTACTCTTCTGAATATAGAGGAGGCCACGGATCTCTCATCCGGAATGTCGGTAATGACCAGTCACAGATTCTCATTCTCATTCCTCGGGGGAGATTTGGGTGGTGAGTCCTCAGTGGGGGACGAACACCCGACTGTGATCGAAGGCGGCCCCATAGACTGGTGGCCGAATTTCCTCAGGGACAACCTTTGGGAGCCCGCTGGACTTGGGATTAACAAACAATGGATAATCCTGGGAATGTCCTTTGGGATGGTGATGGGGGTTGCAGGGGCCCTCTCAAGAAGCCTCTTCAGCATGCTAATACCCGCCTCCAAGACGACTGAGTTCTTCGGGTTCTTCGCCTTCATTGGTAAGGCCGTCTCGGTACTAGGTCCGATCGTTTATGCTGTTGTCGCGGCCTCCATGGATAGCAGGATGGGGCTTCTCAGCGTGGTTATTCCGATACTGATTGGCATGGGCTTCTTCTTCGTTGTTGACGTCGATGAGGGCATAAAGGTAGCAAACCAAGTGGATCGGGAAGCAGGATTAGTTGGTACGGAGGAAGAGTGATGAAGGTCTCATTCACGATAGTTCAGAACGTCCTGACCCTGCTGATAGTACCATTCCTAGCTTGCATTGTGGGGATAGCCGCAGTACCTGCAATCTCACTTTTCACGGAGCTTCAGGATTACCTGTCGAATGGTGAGTACTGGGTTGACCACCTCGCAACCGGCATCTCCCTTGGATTGTCGATAGTTGTCTGGGGGATCACCCTGGTCATTCTTTGCGGTTTCCTGGGTGGGCTTCTACGGCCCAGGTTAGATCCCGGAAGATACCCCTTGGAGTCGTTTCTGACAATTCAGTGGGCGTGGTCCATGGTTTTCCACAAGATAGCCCTCTTCTTCCTCCCGCACCTGGTCCCATCGTTCATCGGAAACCTGTACTACAGGCTATCAGGAGCAAAAATAGGGAGGGGCGCGCAGATCAACTCGCCCAACGTGAATGACGCGGGGTCTGTCACAATAGGGGACAGGGTGGTGATTGGCGGCTACGCGACAATTAATGCACATCTCACGGAGAAGGGGGAGTTGGTGATGGCGCCCGTTGTGATTGGCGATGGCGCACTGATTGGGACTGGTTCCATAGTCCAGCCGGGATGCACGATTGGAGAGGGTGCAGTGGTGGCTTCCAGAGCAGTCGTGCCGAAGTGGACTGAAATACCCCCTGGGGAGGTCTGGGGCGGGATACCTGCTAAATGCATTAGGCTCGCTGACGGAACCAAACCGGGTGGATGAATGACCAGATGCAAGGGGCTCAGGGACGACGGTTCGGCTTGTTCGAAGCACATCATGTACAATTCGGAGTACTGCAAGGAACACCAGCACCAGGACATTTCGGCTAGGATGTGCTTGGGAGATGCCGGGGCTGGAAGACGCTGCTCGAATCGCGCAATGGAAGGCGTGTTGTTCTGCAAGCAACACCTGAGCCAGATGGCTGAACTGGATGTACTGTATTGCCCCAGGGGCTGCGGGAAGATGGATTTCAAGGCAGGATACGTCAAAGGAAAAATGGACGGTTTCTACAGATGCGAGAAATGCGAGGGTCGGTTTCTGGATGCCAAGCGCATGGATAGGATCATGAAATACTCCGATGACCTGAGTCGGTTCCTCGAAAATGGAGAGGGGTGTGATCTTATTTGCCCGACCTGCAATTCGGGAATGGTCGAGGTCAAAGTCAGATGTGACATACCCGACCAAGGAGGAGGGGGCGTCCACATCGGAGGTGGTGGTGGCGTAGCGGGGTTGGTTCTTGGATTAGCGATAGCAGGGTTGGCTGAGTCTGCGAAGCGAAGCAGCAGGGAAAATAAACTCAGAGGTTCGGGGACTGTTTTTGATGGTGAGTTCACATGGTTGTGCGTGGATGGGTGTCGGGATTGCGGCGCATTCTGGTTCGACGGGGGAGAGATGGAGAATCTCCAAAGAAGCATTGACTTGAGTAGCACCACGACGGAAGCATGGGCGGAAATGGAAGAGATGATGGTGGAGAGGGGACAGGCGCTCTTAGAGAAAAGGAAGTTGGAGACGGGAGGAAAAATATGCAGTCACGTAGAAGAAAACGGGGTACCCTGCACTAGGCAAAAAATGCACAATCAGGATTACTGCTGGAAGCACAAACGGCCGAACTGATCAGTGGTCGTCTTCCTCAGGGTCGTCGTCGGAGTCGCCCTCCTCATCGGTCGGCATCTCGGAAGCGGCCTCCTTGGCTGCCTCGAGGGTCTCCTCCATCCTCTCCTTGAACAGGTCCTTCTTCTCCTCGAACTCCTTGTAGGCCTCCACGGCGCTGTCGATCATGGCGTACCTGGTCTGTATTGCCTCGCTGAGGTCCTCGAAGAGCTTCATGTGCTGGGCGTACCAGTCGTCCCTCGCCTTCATCTCGACCATCGATGTCTGGAGGGCGGTGTCGAGCTCCTCCGCAACCTCGAACACCCTGCCGAGCCTAGCCTGCTCGCGGGTGTACATCTCCTGGGTCTTCTCCAGCTCAGGCTCTAGGTGCTTCACCCTTGTACCGGCCTTGGCGCCCTCTATCTCGAGTTCCCTTATTCGGTTGTCCTTCTCATTCAGGAGCGCCTCCAGGCCCTCCTTCTCGATCTCCTTGTCTATGGCGTCCTTCTCGAGTACCTCGATGTGCGCCTTTGCGTCTGAGAAGTCTGTTTCCAACGCCTGATAAGCAACGTACAACTTGTCCAGACGCTCCTTTTCCATGGCCAGCTGCTCGTGGACGTTATCCTCCGCGGCCGGAACTTGCTCTTCCTCGCTCATGGTTCCCCTCAAACAACTCGGGCCACGCTTCCCCTTTAACCCCGGCGGAATATGGGGGCGCTAAATATCGCATTATCGCTATTTACGAAGATATTGCGGCTATGGTGGAAGACAGGACCGCAGTGAGCCTCTTCGCAGAGGGGATGTGCAGCTTCTCGTCAGGCCCGTGGGCGTTGTTCCCCGGGCCGGATGGACCTGTGCAGAGGAACTTGGCCTCTGGGTATCTGCCCTGCATCATGGCCATGAATGGTATCGTCCCACCTATCCATGTAGCCAGCGGAGGGAGTCCCGAGAGGTGCATCGAAGCCTCGTGAATTGCTGCCTTTACAGCCCCCTCCAGAGGAGGTGCGTCGAAACCATTGGCCGAGGAGTCTAGGGTGAACGTGACTTCTGCGCCATATGGAGGATCGGCTTCCAGTGTCCTCTTGATGATTGGTTCGAGGGAGTCCGCATCCACGCCTGGCGGTATCCTGAAACTCAGCTTCAGATCCGTATTTGTCCTGAGAACGTTGCCGGCTACTTGCACGGGCGGCATTCCATCAGCGCCGATAACGCAGAGAGACGGTAACCAGTTCATGCCCAGTATCATCTCTGAAACGCTGTCGGCGACTGGCGTCAGTGAATCCACAGTTGGGAATTGCTCCCATATCGAGTTCCCCACGACCGAGGCTAGCGAGTCCGCCTTCTCCTTGAGGTCTGGATCTACGTCAACGTACATCTCTGGGATCAGTATCCTTCCGGTTTCAGAGTCCTCTACTCTGTCGAGCAGGGTCCTTGCTATCCTGAATGAAGATGGGATCGAGCCCCCTGAGTTGCCCGAGTGTATGCCCTCATGGGACACCTTCACAGATAGGGTCCCGGAGACGAGCCCCCTGAGTGCCTCGGTCATCCAGATGTGATCATAGTCCGGCCCCCCGCTGTCCATGACCACGATCATGTCCGGGTCCCCTAGGTCTTCACTGAGCAAATCCAAGTACGGAGGGAGGTCGAAGGATCCAGACTCCTCGCAGGTTTCTATCAGGAATGTGCATTTTGGGTGTGTTATTCCAGACTCCTGAAGCAGTCTGACCGAGGTTACACAAAGGTAGCCGCCATATCCGTCATCGATGGATCCCCTGCCATATAGCCACGGATCATTTCTTACTGGCTTGAGTGGGTGGAGCCCTTCTGACCACAACTCTGGCTTGGAGGGTTGTTTGTCCAAATGGGAGTAGAAGACCACTTCTCCGGGACCGTTTCCTTCTATGGTAACAAGGAGGACTGGGGATTTCCCCTCGATGGTGTGCTTCTCATAGCTCATTCCAGAAATTTCCTGCTTATCCAGCCAACCGCAGAAGAGATCGATTGTTGCGTCCAATTCCCCTAGGGACTTCCAATCTGGCTCGAAAAGAGGCGAGAGCGCCTTGATCTCTATGAATTCACCTAGGGACGGCAATATTGAGTTCTCCCATAGCTCATCACTACGCTCCATCATTCGGTCCAGGGCATCTGACATGGGCCTGTGTGGGGGCTTGCACAAATGGACTCTTCTGCCAAGGGAGCAGTTAGTTCGCCTAGGGACAGTTTCCACAAGAGCAGGGGTATTCTGAGATATTGGACTCTGGTTGTAATGACATCATGGCTGCGCTGGACAGTAACTGGTCCAATTTTTCAAGCATGGTTCTGAACATGTCTTCGGGGTACTCCACCACTCTCCCTGTAATGCCCACTAGTATGGCCGGCCTCAACACCTTTCGATATGGGAGATTCCTCCTTTTCCGCTCCGCCTCTATTGTGGAGAGAGCTAGGTAGTAGAGTGCTAATTGCATTCCATGATTCTCTAGCATCTCAAATTCTGAGTCGCAGGCTGGCTCGATGTTGAAATTGCCAAGTGGCTCCATCAGTCCCTCTCTGACATCGGATTTCACCCTGAAGGCCTCCTCGGTCTTGAGGTCAATTGGCCTGATGGCCCTTCCTCGGTCGGAGACCGTGCAGAGGACTAGGTCGATCACTCCATCCATCTCAACTTCTACCTCTTCTATAGTGGATAGCGGCTCTGGGCCATCTGGGGTCCACCTAGATCTGACTATCGGATCTATTGTCGATCTTCTGGACAAGTGGAATGGCATTTCAGTCCTCAGTCCCTCGACCTTGCTTCCTCTGTTCCCCTTTCCGGATACTAGGTCGCCGAGAGGGCCTTCCTTGATTCTGGAGAGGATGGCCTGGGTTAGTGAGCTGCACCCCTCCCTATCGGCCCCGGGAGGGAGGAGCTCGTCGAGAACCTGGTTTATCACGGAAGAGTCCTCCAGCTTATCTGGAACAGTTGCCGTCCATGAGTCGGGTAGTCCGGCATTGGCTGCATCGAGGGGGCCTGGGTTACCGAGGCCTATCTCAAAGGCCCTGTGGACAACCTTGCCCAGAGTGGCGGCAGTTACGCCTCGGGGGAGTTTTGATTCCTCCTCGTAATCGGGCTCAGGGGCGAAAAATTCTGATTTCATACCTGCTCTTGTCTCAAGCCAGTATCTTCGTCTGCACATCTGAAGGACTGAAATCCTGTGAGGTGAAACCCTGACCCTGTTGGAGTGATCTGCTCTGGGGGCTGGCATAGGGGGGATTGGCTTTCTGGATGACTCGTGGGCTGCGTCATTTACCATCTCGATCCTCTGGAGTGGGGTTAGTGGGCCCTTGTGGTCGTCGGTAGTGTCGAGGCAGTCAGGGTGGTGTATCAGTGCGAAGCCGGGGAGCGTGTTGGAGCCGAGGAACCCTTCAATCAGTGCACTCATTGGATTGATCAATCGATGGCCTCCATTGATGGTTCCCGAGTATGGTCCAAGCTTGTCTTTCTCTCTCAACCAAAATGAGTCGTCTTCATCTTCATGGCCGAATTCACTCCTTCTCCATGAGCCATGACGCAGGGATTCCAGCCACATCTGGCCCAATTGGGGAATGGGGTTGGAGTATGTCCATGGCAAGTATAGGCCCTCTCCCACTGGATTATTCCATTCTGTTCCCTTGGGTGAACCGGATATGATCAGCTTATTCTCGGCTCTTGTGGCTGCGACGTAGAGGAGCCTTCTCGACTCTGCCTCCTTTCTTTCGGTGTGGGTCATTATGAGGTGTCTCCAAAGAGGCGAGTGTGGATGGTCCTTTCCTGGTTTACTGATTGGCCATGGTTTGGGCCTCCCCCCGAACATTTCTGGTGTGACGATGATCCTGTTGGTGTACTCGTTCCTGAGGTTTGTCTGCCTTCCTGAGAATACATCGGCGAGTATGACTACCTTTGATTGCAAACCCTTCGAACCGTGTATGGTCATTATCCTGACAGCCTCATTCTGTTTTGGGGAGGATGCCTCTAGTGCTGAGGAGTCGCTTTCTTTGATTGCGGACACCCTGTCTGCAATAATCGATGGGTCCCCTCCGAACTCCTTTGAAAGCGACTTGATTAGCGAGATGAATTCTTCAGCGTCTTGCCTGTCTCCGGGGCCATTGTTAGCTACTAATAGATCAGAGTTGTCTATTGATTCCTCCAATGCATCTATTACACGGCCCGATGGGGCAAGTTGTGCCCATCTGGAAATTAATCTCGTAAGACGCTCGTTGCCTGAAATCTCGGCCATCCTGGATACTAGGTTCTCATTTTCGCCGGCTCCAACCAGTAGCTCCTGAAGACTGCTGTCATTCAGCCCGACTATGCTACTTCTAGCGACCCATGCAGCATTGTGTCTGGATGTCGGTCGTGCTAGAAACTGGAGTAGGCCATTGAGGGAGTGGGCAACGGGTCTGTCCAGTAGACCGCCCTCCCTGTCAACCTGAGAAGTTACTCCTGCCAGAGAGAGTTGACGCACTATGGGGTCCCTCAGATCGCTCCTGCTCGGAAGAAGTATCATGATGTCGCTTGGGGATACGGGATCCTCTTCGGGGAGTTGGTTCCAATTTCCTGAAGAGCCCAAGACCCTGATGGGGGTTCCGTCAATGAGGTTCCTTACCCTCTTTGCAATTAACAGGGACTGTCTTTCTATTGAGTCGGGGAGTCCATCGCTGAATGGATCTAAAGGTGTGGTCAGTTCGACAGGCGGATTTTCTTTCCCGCCACTCATAACCGGGCATATCCACTCCAAGGACCCCGGAGCTGCATTTTTCTCCGGGCTTGGAAATAGTGGTTGGGGAGAGGCGTAGAAGTTTCCATCTGGCAAGCCCCTGTGTCTTTCCGAGAATGTGTCCTTCCACCATTCGTCCATTACGTTCAGAAGTCCTCCGTCTGTTCTGTAGTTTACTTTGAGTCTAATCATCCCACGTCGACGTAGATTTACCTCTTCTTCGTCGGGCTTTGGGAGGTGTTGGTCGGAAATATCGAAGGGGATCCATTCAATTAGATCCAAGCCTGCATTCTCGGCAATCCTAGATGCTTTAGTGAAGCCAGATGAAATTGTGTTCCTAGGGTCCCTACTCTCGTCGAATCTCCTCAGTTCAGGACTACTTGTTAGTTCACCGACGCTGGAGAATTCATGGTCGTTCATGGACATCAGGTGTTTGGAGTACTCCAAGAATCCTGCAACTTCCGCCTGCCTGAAGGCGTAAATGCTCTGCTTGACGTCTCCCACATAGCAAATAGTTGGCTGCCATTGTGTGTCTGGTGGCGGAGGGTCACTGGGAACATTCTCCCTAGGCCCCCACAATCTGGACAATAGCCTCCATTGGAGTGGGGAGTTGTCCTGTGCCTCGTCGATGATGAAGGCCCTATACCTCCTTCTTATTTTCTTCAGTGTAGCTACTCTTCTCTCCAAGTCTTGTCTTATTTCGCTGAGTCTTCCCGACGACTCTGCAGCTAGTGAGGGGGTCTTCTCTAGATTCTCGAGTTCGTTGAAGGCCGAGTAAATATGGTCGTCTCTCCAGGGGCTTTCACCCATGGAGTCCAGAGATTCGATAATCTGCTTGGGGTAGAAGTCCTTGCATACTTCAGGGCAATTCGCCAATAGTAGGTCTCCGATAAGTCTCTGAATGTCACTGAAATCATCCACCTCATTGGTGTCTTTGATCTTCTTCAGTATTCCCTTGAATCCCAGATGGACTAGTCTCAAGTCGTTGAGATTCTGTACCTCTCCATCTAGACTGAAATGAAAATCGGATGGCATCTTCTCGGTTGGGAGTCTTTCGGGCACCTCCTCTGGAAAAGATTCTGAGTAGGGGCATCTTTCTTCTGGCGAGCAAGGAGGTTTGCGGGTGTCCAATTGCATTGCAAGTTGTGCGTAATGAAGGACGATCCTCCCATTCTCAGTGTTATACCATCCATTTATCCTATTGTATATTTCATCCATCTGGGACCTGAGTATTTCTTTGGCGGATTTATCAGAAATCTTCCCAATAGTTTCTATCCCTCTGGGCCAGTTTGAGTCGTCTGGCAAGGTCTTGGAGACGCCAGGGAAGATTTTCGGAGGGTCTTTGCCGGGCCTTTTCAGCAACGACGCTCTGGAAGCCGTACATTGCAAATGATGACTGATCCATACAAGTTGCTCCCATGGGTCCGTTGGCTGTGACTTCGACAGGGAGTCCATGCATGCCATCCTAGATTCTGCGGGCCACCCTTGTGGGGCGAAATGGGTCGTGTTTCTTTTGACTAGTTCGCAGAAGTCGGTCGTAATTACTTGTAGATCGAGGAAAACTTGTTCTATTCTCCTCGGATCTATCGAAGACAATATCCTACTCAGGAGCATTTCTTTGTCTATTTCGCCTTTGTAGTTGGAGATCGTCCGCACTCCCTCGTCTATGAATATCGAGTTTCTTACTAGGCCACGCAGAATCCTAGAAGCTGTCCACCTCCCATGGTACATCCTTGCTATCCGGTCTCTGGCTTCGAGTACCTTCTCAGCAATTTCGCCTCCCACTCCTGCATCTACCGCATCTCCTATTCTTGAACTCGAACTAGGTAGTCTCCAGAGGGTGTTTATCGCCTCGTCTATGGCAAGTTCCCTAGCTGCATCTGATATCTTATCCTGGCTGTATGCGTCTCCAAGGAGGTTCTTGAACGGAGATACTAGCTGGTTGAAAAAGGAGTCTATCGTACCTACTGGGGCGTCCTCTAGCTGAGCTAGAAGCATCTCGGGGTCTCCGATATTTGCGACTCTTGATTCATCCTTGATGTTCAGGTCTTGGATCTTCGACCTTAGTCTGTCTTTCATCTCATCCGCAGCCTTGTTTGTGAAGGTCAGTAGGACCACTTCGCCGGGAAGAAGGCCGGGCCAATTTCTGGGGTCACTGATATCTGCAGGAGCTGAGATGTGTGTTCCCCCTCCTGGGCGTGATGGCCTCTCAGGGATGGGTGTCAGTCTGGTTGACCTCTGATCGCTGGAGAGGTAGTGTTGAATCACCCTGTCAACAATCGTACTGGTCTTACCGGTTCCTGCACCTGCGTCGACTACTATGTGGGAGTCGATATTTAGTGCCAGTCGCTGACCTATATTCAGGAGCATCAGAAATCATCCTCCAATCTGACGTCACAGGCACTCTTGACGGGGCAGTACCTGCAGGATGCTTTGGACGGGGTTGGGTGTACTTTTCCGTTTGAGGCGGATTTTGCTATCTTCAGGGCAACCGAGAGTCGGTGAGCAAGCCATGCCCGGAATGGGTCGCTATTACTGTCGGCTTTCTCATCGGTGAATCTGAAAAGCTGTCTGGTTAATCCCGTCACCTCTCCTATTTCCTCAATACCAACGAAGTCTTCTGAAATTTCGATACAGTGCTCAGAATCGTGCCCGAATAGGGATATGCCGGCTCCAACGACTAGGTCTCCCGGGTGGTTTACCTCCCATGCTCTGGAGTATATTGCCAACTGCAGTTCGTCGAGAAGTCCTGTCCTGTGTCTTTCCTCTGGCGTCTTACCGATGGAGGTCTTCAGATCCCTTATGGCGACGAGTCTCCTAGGTTTCCAGCCTGAGTCATGAATCCTCAGAGGAGCAACAGTATCGCTTCCGGCCTCATCAACCCAAACCTCACCCGATTGGTCATGAGGAAGTAGGTCCACCCTGTCGATCCAGCCTCTGACAAGGATCGGAGGAGTGTCGTTCGGTTCGGAGCTGGAAAGTTGCGGACTTAGGGATATCTCAGTTCCTGATTTATCCGGACCGGAAATGTCCCACTCAATCGCTATTGGCATTGCTTCGGAGGCCCTGAATTCAGAGGATATCATGGCTCCGACCCTACCAGAAACTGACTTGGGTTCAGGATTCGAAAGCCAGTCCCTCCACTCTCCTAGGTCCATTCCTGACAGTTCTTTACGCCAATGGTTCGAGGTGGCGTCTGTCCTTTCCAGCCAACGGGCCCTGGAGTCTAGAGACTCTAGGGCTATTTTCATCAGGGATTCTCCGGCGAACCCTGATTTTCCTATGCTGACTGGGGATTCCCCTCCGAGTACTCCATCCAAATCCCTCTCCTCGCCAATCTCCATCCCCAGAACTTCGTGGAGGATGTCATAGTGGATATCGTGCATCAAATCGCCATGGACTCTCTGGTCTAGGTCTTCGGATTGGCTCTCGTCTTCCCTAGCTCTGAGTCCAGTGGCCAGCCACCCCCTTCGAGGGCATCTCGCCCACTCCTGAAGTCTGCTAGCAGACCATACTCTGACATTCTGAATTGGACCTTCTAGATGCCCGTGTCTAGAATCAGAGACTGTGGATCCGGTGGCATACGGCGAAAGTGGCCGAGGGTCTATTGGAGGAAAAACTGGCCATCTATTCGAGCTTCTTGGGGTATGCTTGTTACCATCTTCGTCAACATACGTATTCCTTGATTTGGTGAGTAGTCCTGTATCGATCGAGACAAAGTGATTCAAAGCGGAATCTGGGTAGTGCCCGTCTGGGCCTGCATTTGTTGGCTGACGCGCCTCCCTGTCTCTCTGAAGATCCACGTCAAGAGGGATTGAGATTGAGTCTGGATTCAATGGTGGCCTTTCAGGGGATATCATCCGAATTAATTGGGAGCCTTCTGACTGCCTCTTGTCCCTGGGGCCCAATGGGTGTTTCTCATCATACTCGAAAATCTCTGGCTCTCCACCATAACCGACCGTAATCTCCCTGATGGGTGCAGCTGCTGGTGAGGATGAGTCGAGGCTTGGGTCTAGGATTATCACTCTAGGTGAGGAATGGAGTATGTTGGAAAGGAAATGTCTGGCATCCATGATTGGGCCCTCCGGGCCCAGTAAGTTGCTTGAGTGCCTCTCACTGTCTCCCAAGAATGCAAATTTTGGAACCTTCAATTTCCACGAAGAGCTTGAGACGTTTGCCATTATTAGTAAGTCAGAAGAGCATCCCAACGTCATTGCCGGGCTCATTACCCTAATTCTGCTTGTATTCAGAGGATTGCTAGACACTTTTAGTGACCTAATCAAGTGAGACATTTCCTGAACCCATTCTGGACCGTTCTTTACAGAATCTAGCCCCAGTGTCGACTGGAGCTGTCTGAGGGACCTATGCTCAGAGAATATCCTCTGGACTACTATTGCAGGTGGAATTGTGTTGTCATCTAGGGAAATTTTGTTATCGTCTTGAATCAGTATATTGCTGATATTTCTGAGCCATTCGTCCGCATCTTTAGGGGGTTCCCGGACTGGTAATTTTTCCCCAGTATAGCACCCTACGTAGATATCTTCTCTTTCCAACAGTTCCCTGTCTTCCCTCCTCAATAGGGGCTTCATAGAGCAGGAAAGGGAGAGCAGCCACCACTGTGTTGATTCTTTGTCTGGACCGATTTCATCGGATTTGGGAGGCTTTCCAAGAGTGTCTAACCACCTCGATAGTGCCCCCCTGCCTCCTAGAATATGTTCTGATCTGGCAAAGATAGAAATTAGGTCGGGATTGGCTGCAGGGGTTATTTCTGATGAAGTGGGGTGTTCGAGTGCTTTCTCGAATGGGTTGATGGAGACTTGTATCGAAAGGGTTCTGATGTCCTCCATGGAGAAGGAGTTTATTCCGTGTCCGGTGTTGCATAGCTGGTGAAACCAGAAACCCGCCGGCGTGCTGATCAGTGGAGTTTCTCCGTCTTGGGTGGACTGACCTATATTTCTCAGCAGTCTTGTCCATTTGCCAATATTGTCTTCTAAGGAGGGGTCTACAATCAACACGCTTGTGTTGTCATTTTCTTCCAACTCTTCCTTGATTATTGAGAGTGCGGCATCAAATGCATGGACCTCGCTTTGTAACATGACCCTCTGGAAGGATTGTACTTCCTCGACATCTGCAATATCATGACTAGGGACCCAAGAAGGGATCTCGGAAGAGGAGCTGATGGGATTTTTGTCCTGAAGCTGAAAACCGTGATGTCCTAGTCTGAAGCTTCCGGGATTTGTGAGTTGATGAACGGGGCATATTTCAGATAGAGCGAGCAATAAGTTAGCATGAGATTCTGGGAATGATGGCGGATGATTAAGGAAAATTATCCCATCGATGTCCTTCAGGGTAAATGGGATTTGTTTGCCCGATAGGTTGGCATGAATTCGGGCAGAGACGAAATCTGGATGAGTGCCTCCCAGTTTTCTTTCCAAGTCGTGGAGAATCATAGAGAACGATTTGATTCCTGGGCCGTTCCATGACTCCAATGCATCTCGAAGGGAGAGGAAGCGATGTAGCTCCGACAAGGACTTTGTTTTACCCAGGCCCCATGGCATATCTGGAAGTGGATTGATGACTGGGAAGGCTAGATTGGCTGCAGCGGAGGTGCAAGCATCGTGAAGGATAGCCTCGAATGCCGGACCGGTGGAAAGCCTCCTCGGCAGTCTTAGATCGGCCAGAAGTGCCGATTTCAGTGAGTTCATAGTGTGGTGACAATTACGATCGAAGGCGAAGCCCAATTTGCTAATTCTGTTCATTACCTCCCTTCGGCTCTCTTCGTTTGGGTAGATGATCAGAATCTTCGAGGGGCCCCCTCCTGATGTTGGCCGTGGGTCTATGGCCTGGTTGACGAGGTGTTCTAAAAGCCAATTGGGAATGGGGCCGGGGATGGTTTCCTCGATTGATAGGGAACTCTCTCCGGTTGACATCCGACTCCTCCGAGCGTATGCCATCCCCGGCAGGGGTTATTCAACCCAACTGATAGACAGTTGAGGAGGTTGTTGTCATTGACTGGTTCGACGAGGCACGAGTGCAGCGAGGCTACAGAGAAGGGTCGATAGTCCGGCCGCTGGAAGAGGAGAGCCGCTATCGGAAACTTCCTGCTCCCAGTCTACTATCAGGACCACAGACATATCATCGTCATCCCAGTTGGAAGGGGGTATCACGGAGATAGCCCCCTCTTCCCCCTGTAGCTGGAGTGTCTCCCTCAAAACATGCGAGTAGTGTTCTAGACCATTTGAGCCCTCTGGGTAGTGGGCTGTCTCCTCGACGAACATGATCCACGGGCTCAGAGACAGAGAGGGGCAGACGCCCTCGCAGCCATATGTCAGTCCAGAAATATCCCACATTATCTCAATGCCCTGCTCCGGGTTTTCTGGGACGGATATGGACATCTCAATATGACCGGTCAGCGGAGCCGAAGAGCCCTCGGAAATCGAGGTCCTGTAGTCTTCTGTGAGTGAGTCGGTCTTCGCTCGAGTCCCGAAGTGCATCCTCTCCCCATCGATGATGCTGGTAGGTGCCAAGTGGGGCGCCCCCCCTATCTCGGTAACCGCATGTCCGTACATGGACTCCCAGCGTTCCTCGGTACTGTTGCTCCCGAAGGGGTCGTTCACCTGGAACCAGTGGTCGTGGTAGTGGATAAGTTCCACATGAGATTCGGCTATTGCATCCTCCATGTGACCCTCGGTCATTACGCAGTTTGTGCACCAAGTGGCAGTATACACCTCTATCACTGTAGGGAGTTCGCTGACCTCGGAGTACGCTGATGTCGAGTTTCCAGAAATGGAAAGGGATATTCCCCCTATTGTGCCTCCATCAGAATCTGCAGAGATTCTCGCCTCGTCCCAGTTAACTTGGGTGGATGCGCTGGAGGCTAGTGGGAGCAGCATGAGGGAGGCCAGCAGGACTGCCAAGACGGTTCTCATGGTTTCTTCCGGGCGCCTATGATATTGAACGCTTGTGGGTCATTGTGCCTTCTCGAACGCATTGATCGCTCTGTCGATATCGTCGTCGGTTATGTGGAGGTGGGTCACTGCCCTGATTGAGCATTCGTCGATGGCGAGTGCGTCTACTCCTTGTTCGGAAAGTCTTGAGACGAGTCGGTCCGCACCCCCATCTTCACAACCGATGTACACCATATTGGTCTGGACCTGCTCGAGGTCGACCGAGAATGCTGGCATTTGCTCGACCGCCTCGGCGAGCCTCCTTGCCCTGTTGTGGTCTTCGGAGAGCCTGTCTATGTTGTTGTCCAGGGCGTAGTTTCCCGCTGCTGCAATTATTCCTGCCTGCCTCATGCCGCCACCGAACATTTTGCGCCATCTGTGTGCTCGGGAAATCATCTCCGAGGAGCCGACTAAGACGCTTCCTACAGGGGCCCCGAGTCCCTTGCTTAGGCAAATGGAAATTGAGTCATAGTCCCTGGCGATTCGAGAGACGTCCTGTCCTGTGGCCACTGATGCGTTGAATATCCTAGCGCCGTCAATGTGCGAAGTGCAGTCGTTCTCACGGGCGACCCTCGCAATAGCGTCCATCGTATCCAAGGAATAGCAAGTTCCTCCTCCTCTGTTCGAGGTGTTCTCGACACATACCATCGAGCCATTCGGGAAATGTCCGAGGCTCCCGTCCCCCTTCCTTACAGCCTTGGCGACGTCATCTGGATCCATGATCCCTCGAACGCTTGGAACTAGTGCGACTGAGACTCCAGAGAGAGCTGCGAATCCTCCTCCTTCGTAGATGTAGATGTGGCTGTGAGCCTCGGTGATAATCTCGTCTCCTGGTTCGGTCTGGGCCCTGATCGCAGTAGCGTTTGACATCGTTCCCGAAGACACGAACAATGCTGATTCCTTGCCTAGCATCTGGGCCAGTCTTTCTTGGAGTTCTATTACCGTGGGGTCATCTCCCAAAACATCGTCGCCCACCCTCGCGGAAGCCATAGCCTCCCTCATAGCAGGAGTGGGTTGAGTGACTGTGTCGCTCCGGAGGTCGACTCTGTCGGACGGGTAATCTCGCACGTTTGTCGCAGGAAAGTTATCCCATATCAAGTAATTCTGGGAATATTTAGTCAGTGCGTAGCACTGAATTAACTGATATAAATACTAGATGGTCTGTGTGATATCAGGTGTTCCCAGCAACACCGGCAAAAAGCAAAACATGCGTTTTTCGCTATTTTTCAGGCTTTTAATAGGTTTCAA
>CERB01021251.1_pt1 | contig 30376 bp, 22 predicted proteins | sample 356271 | NCBI WGS metagenome assembly CERB01 (sample SAMEA2621155, study PRJEB7988) | marine metagenome | isolation source: saline water (ENVO:00002010), including
TTTACTCCAAGAGTTTATTCGCTAACGTCACGCCATTAATTCTAGCACTAGGAGGAGACAAATAAATGGCTTTACCATTAAACGTATTTAAAACAATAACTAAGGTTGCACCTACAAGTCCAGTTGGTATCTATACTGCTCCAGTTGGTTATAGTGGTGTTGTATTATTAGCACAAGCGGCTAATATTGATCAAAACCCACATACTATTTCTCTTTCTCATGTAAGAACAACTTCTGGGATTGCAGTTACGACTGAGATAGTAAAGAGTATGGCTATTGAAGGCCACGATTCTGCTGATTTGACTGCAGGAAAGTTGGTTCTTGAATCTGGTGATTCACTTAAATTATCTGCAAGTAATAGCAGTCATATTAAATTCATTGGCAGTATATTAGAAACTCTTAATTGATATAAGAAATGGCTAAGTTCCTTAGTGGTAGAAAAACCAATTTAAAACTTGGTATAACAGATCATACAGTAAATGATACTGTTTTACAGACCATTGGTAAAGTTGGGATAGGTATTACCAATGCAGGTCATTTTTCTTTATATGTTAATGGACCTACAAATATCACTGGTGATACATTAGTTGGTGGTGGATTAACAGTCACTGATGATCTTGATGTTGGTGGAGTTGTTATTGGTGGAGGTGGTGGTGGAGATACCACAATTGGTGATGATATTCAGACAAGGAATTTTAGAGCAACAGGTATATCTACTTTTGAAGGATTAGTTGATATTAATGGTGGAGGTCAGGCAAATACATTTAAGGTAGAGGATTTAACACCAGGTAGAGTTGTTCTTGCTGGAGCAGGTGGTAAGTTAGAAGATGATAGTAATTTAACTTATGATGGATATACTCTTAACACAGGTAATTTAATTGGTGTAGGTGCTACATTCAGTGGGAATGTATCTATTGCAGGAACATTAACATATGAAGATGTAACTAATGTAGATGCTGTAGGACTTGTAACAGCGAGAGAAGGAATAAGAATACCATATGATAATAAGATGTTGCAGATCGGTCTTGGTGACGATCTTCAACTATATCATGATTCGCAAAATAGTTATATAAAAGATAATGGAACTGGTTCTTTAAGAATCTTAGGTGGCAATACTACCTTTATGAATGCGGCAGAAAATAAAACTTCTGCAGTATTTAATGTAGCAACTTCAGTTGATTTATATAATAATAACGTACTTAGACTTCAAACTACTGGTTATGGAGTTACTGTTTATGATACTCTTCAAGCACCTCAATTAAACATAACTGGTGTTTCTACTTTTGCTGGTAATATAGATGCTAATGGAGATTTAGATGTAGATGGTCATACTGAATTAGATAATGTAAATATATCTGGTGTTCTTACTGCAGCACAATTTACTGGAGGTGGCGGTGGCGGCGGCACTATAGTTGGTGATGATATAACAACAAGAAATTTAAATGTAACTGGTCTTTCAACCTTTACTGGTTTTATAGATGTCAATGGTGGTGCAAATATTTCAGGTGGTTCAACTTTAGATGTATTAGAAGTAACTGGTATTTCTACACTTGGTGGTATTAATTTAAATGGAAGTATACAGGGTAATCCTGCACTACCTTCTTATATTAGTAACATTTATGGAATCGCTGCTACTTATTTTGATGGATATGGTATTGCGATTACTGGTATTTCTACTTTTGGTGGTGCAATAGATGCCAATGGAGATTTAGATGTAGATGGTCATACTGAATTAGATAATGTAAATATATCTGGTATTTCTACTTTTGGTGGTTTAGTAAGTGTTGGTGGAACTACTGGAACAGATGGGCAATATTTAAGATCTACTGGTGTTGGGGTTACTTGGTCTTCGTTCCCTACAATGAGAACATCGCAGTCATTTACTGCAACTGAGGGACAAACAACATTTAATTTTACATATAATGTAAATCTTCTTGATGTATTTTTAAATGGAGTTAAGTTAACACCATCCGAATATACTGCAAGTAATGGTTCTACTGTAGTTTTAAATAGTGGATGTTTTGCTGGAGATACTATTGATCTTTATTCTTATAATGTAGCATCTACTGGATCATCTGGTGGACCTGGACCTGCTGGACCTGCTGGACCTGCTGGACCTGCTGGATCAAAAGGACAAAAAGGAGAACCTGGATCTGGACCTGGTGGAGGAGGTTCTAAAGGTCAGAAAGGAGAAGTAGGTTCTAAAGGTCAAAAAGGACAAACTGGTGCTGATAATTCTACTAAAGGGCAGAAAGGAGAAGTAGGTTCTGGTGGTGCTGGTGGACAGCAAGGATCTAAAGGGCAGAAAGGAACTAGTGGTGCTGGTGGACAGCAAGGATCTAAAGGACAGAAAGGAGAAGAAGGTTCTGGTGGTAGTGGAACAGGAGGTTTATTTGAACAAACATCTGTAGGTATTAATACATCCTCAAAGGTTGGTATTGGAACAACAAATCCAATGTTTGATTTAGATGTTGGATCTTATGTTGCAAATAATGTTAGCACAGCATCAACTATAAGAATAATTGGTGAGAATAATTCAACTGCAATTCGTATTGGACCTGGCGGTACTACTAATGATATTACTTTAATTAGAGTTGATAGTAAAGATGGAACAACTGATGGTACTGGTAATACTGATTTAGGACACTCATTAAAGTATATGGGGTCTGGTTCGGGAGCTGATAATCGTCTTGCTTTCTGGGTAGATAATACTAGCAACACAGCTTATGAAGCAGTAAGCATTTATAATGATGGAAAGTTTGTTGTAGATGGTAATCCTACTGCTGGAGGTCATGGTTTTTATGGAACTCCTTCAGTTGCTTTTACTGTTAGAGGTACTAGTAACTTTTCTAATACCACAACAAATCCTGCTGTAAATATTCAGTTTGCTGGTACAACAAAAGGTTCTCTTACACCATTAACTGATGGGTTATCATTAGAAACAAGTGCTGGTGATGATATAGTAATAAGAACTAATGTTTATGGTGGAACAGCTGGTGATATAATCTTTAGGAGTGGGAGTACTGAAATTCTCAAAGTAAATGGTGATGGTGGTGTAGTAGTAACGGGAATTTTAACTGCTACATCATATTATGGTGATGGTTCTAATCTAACTGGTATTAGTGGTGGTATTGGAGCTAATGAAAGTATTAATACAACAGGAATTATAACTGCATCATCATTCTATGGTGATGCTTCTAATTTAACTGGTCTTGTTGGTACTGGTATTGGTACAACTGGAGGAGGAACATATACTACAAATAGCCAAGGTGCTGAACAAATTGACAGTCTTCCATTATCAATAAAGACTGCAGAGTATGCTTTGTTCTTTGAAAATGCTAGTGGTATTCAGGCACAAAAACTTATGGTAATGCATGATGGAACAACTGCATATTCTAATGAATCTGCAATTATGTTTAGTGCTAATCAACTTGTTTCTGTTGGAGCAACAATTAGTGGAGGTAATCTTTTAGTTAAAGCAACACCTGAATTTATAAACTCAGGATTATCAACATATAGGTTTACTAGATATGAATTGATGTAGTATGAAAAGATATACCTTAGCAGTTACAGATCCAAAGTATTGGAGTGAGATACATGGTTCTCTTATTGTGGATAGTAATAATGATGGTATTCCTGATAGGCAAATAACTTGTAGTGATAGTAAAGAACATAGTCCAACTAGAGGAACCTATGAATTAACTGAGGAAGAAGCAGCAGAGATAGCAAATCATCCTCATGTAAAATGGATTGAACTTTCTCCTACAGATAACCCAGATAATTATCCAAAACCACAACCTGCAACAAAAAGATTTAGAAAGAATGTAAAGATATACAGGGATCTTAACGGTGGTTATGGTCCAACATCATCTCCAACTGCTGCAGAAATTGGTAGAACTAATTGGGCACTAAAGAGAGTAGGTATACATTCTAATGGAGATTTTTGGCCAGTTACTAGTTACACTGGTAATATACAATCATTGAATGGAGATACAAGTTATAGTTTAACTGGAAAGAATGTTGATCTTGTTATTCACGATTCTGGTGTGATGCAATATCACCCAGAATTTATTGATGGTAATGGGAAATCAAGAGTAAGAGATATTGTATTAGATGGTCCTTATTATATTGATCCAGATTATTTTAATTCAAATAACTATACTTATGTAAAAATGGATGGGAGAATTGGTATTACAACTACCTCTGCTCATAACTGGTGGGAAAATTCTTCACTAAGATCTGCAGCGTTTTCATCTGCAGGTACAGTTTGGATTTCTTCCAACTATACTGTTAATAGATCTATGGGTGATGTTGGCACTACTAATGCTTTGACTAGTGGACATGGAACTGGAGCTGCTGGAGTATCTGCTGGTAATAATTTTGGATTAGCATTTGAAGCAAATATTTGGAATATGCCTGGAATTAGTGATAATGTTGGTATGGGTCCTGAAGCAAATTATGATTTAATAAAAATATTTCATAAGTATAAACCAATTAATCCAGAAACGGGAGTTAAAAATCCTACTCTTGTAAATGGAAGTTGGGGACATCAAGCAGGTTTTGAAGCTGGAGATACTGTATGGTATAAGTTTAGGGGTATTGGTCCTGCTACATTCACTGGAGGTGCTTCAGTAACTAATCAAGTAACTGCTATGAAAGAAGGACTTAACAATCAGGTTTTAGGTGCATATAGATCATGGTCTTCATCTTCAAGAAGTAATTCAACTGATACTGCTGCTAATGAGATGATGGCAGAGGGAGTTATATATGTTGCAGCAGCAGGTAATAATAATCAAAGAATGGGTATAGGAAGAAGTGATCCTGATCGTTTAAATTATATGGAGGATCACTGGTTTAATGTTGGTGATCCACGATCTGAGTTTCCTGGTCTTGCTTGTCCTTGTAATCATAGAGATTGGATGAATCCTCAAGGGATTGGATTTGATGAGGTAAATGATTATCATCCAGTTATTTGTGTTGGGTGTGTTGATGAGTATGTTGATCCTTCTACTAAACAAGAAAGAAAGGCAGATTATTCTAATAACGGACCTGGTATTGATATATGGGGTTTTGGTGATGAGGCATTATCTGCTGGTTTAAGTGGAGATTCTGATTATGAAGATTTTCCTAGATATAGTTCATCAGGACCAACATATTATGATTGTCTTTATAATGGAACAAGTTCAGCAGCACCTACAATTGCTGGACTAATTGCATTGTATCTTGAAACAAATCCAACAGCAGATTCTAGAGATGTTAAAAAATGGTTGAATAATCATGCATCTCGTATAGTTGATGATGGAGAATATCAAGATGTTCAACCAGATGATACAACAACTGCTTATTGGACTGGTGGATATAATATGAGAGGTGCAGAGAAAAGATTACCAATTGATCCATATGCAAGTGATGCTATTCCTTCTATTAAGTCTGGTTCTAAAACTTCTGGTGAATCTATTATAAAGGATAGTCTTTATTTTAATTTTGATGCATCCAATATAGGTTCTATTCCTTTAGATCAGCAGAAAACAGGTATGGATTCAATAAATGATCTAGTAACAGGTAATACTTTTAATTGGGGTCATGGTAAACCTGAGTATACGTCAGAAGATTTTGGTGGATCAACTAAACATTTTTCGTCATCAGCAGCTAATGCTGATAGTTTTGATCTTGGTAATTTGTTTGATAATTCTAATTTCAATTGGGATAAAAGTTGGACTATAGAATTTGTATGGAAACAAGATACAGTTAGAAATGGAATAGGATATAGTATTCTTGGATGTGAGAATAGATATAGTTCTTATCCTAATTATGATAGTAGATATGATAGTTATAGATTTAGAATAGCTGCAGGATGGGCTAGTGGTACTGATAATACATTAAGATTTCATGCTTCAATTTCTGATAAACAATATTCTAGTAATAGTTTAATTTCTAATTGGACAGATTGTATGAGAGTTACTGATCTTATTCCAGCTGATAGTTGGAATCATCATACGGTTGTTTTTGATATAGGAAATCAACTTGGTGGTGGTGCTAAAATTAAATATTATATAAATGGGCAGCAGGGAAATTCTGGACATTTTGGAGAGAATAACAATGGAAGTCAGGGTAATGTTGTAAGTGGGGGTAATGGGGGTGCACAGGGTGGTAGTGATAATCACAATAGTTCAGATTTTCACATATGTGGTAATGATAGGGTAGGACAATCGCATCCGTTAGGTTCTAATGGTGGAGAAGGTTGGATGGGATTAATGAGAGTTTATACTAGACCTTTTACTCCAGAAGAAGTTGTAAGAAATTTTGATGCAACTAAGAATAGATTTCCGATTGTTGGAAATGGTAATAATCCAAGTACAACTTCTAATTATCCTTATACTTATAAAAATGATTTAAAGATAACTTCAATTTCAACAAATCCAACGAAAGGTGCTTCAGTAGCACCAACTGCATGGGCATCAGGAACAGAAGCAGAAAATAATAGTTGGCAAGATGTAGCATATGGTAATGGTAGGTTTGTTGCTGTTTCTAGTGATGGGACTAATAGAGTTATGAGTAGCGTTAATGGTGTTGATTGGACAACACATTTGGTTAATACAATTCCTTGGTACGCTGTAATTTATGCTAATAATAAATTTGTTGCTGTTGCTACTGGAAATAGTAATACTAATAGAGTTATATACAGTTCTAATGGGACTAGTTGGACTTCAACAAGTCTGCAAGATGAAAATAGTTTTACTATGTATGATAATTGTATTGCTTATGGTGCTGGTAAATTTGTTATTGTAGCTGCTATGGGTGCTGATTTAATTAGGTATAGTACTGATGGTATTAATTGGACAAAAGGATCAGCTTCAGAAAATAGTTCTTGGAGAGGTATAGCGTATGGAAATGGTTATTTTGTTTCTACTGCTGTAGTAGGAACAAATAGGGTTATGAGAAGTACTAATGGTACTAGTTGGTCATCAATTACTGGTACTACTTCTGGTAATGATTGGGTAGGTCATTATAATATAGCGTATGGTAATGGTACGTTTGTTACTACTTCTGGTAGTGCAACCAATAATGTAAAATACAGCACTAATAATGGTGCTACTTGGACAGCAATATCGGTAAGTGGTGCTGGATATAGTGTAAGATATATTGAAGATACTTCTGGAACTGGATATTTTATATCTTCTAGTGCTTATAGTACTGATGGTATTAATTGGTCATCAGGAGTATATTCTGGAAGTAAACAGATTACTGATGGTAATGATCTGGCAGTTGCTGTTAGTAGTTCTGGTGTTAAGTATTACAATATGAGGGAAACTAATTATGATCCACCTGGTCAATTAAAATTATTTTATAAGTAATCATAAATAACTAAAAAAGTATAATGGCAGATAAAAGTTTTGGTGTAAAAGAACTTAATTTACTTAAGGCTTCTGGGACACCAACAATAGAAAGTTCAAATAATCTAAATCTAAACGCAGTTAATGTTGCGATTAGTACTGATGTGTCTATTGGTGGAACCTGTACTGCAACTCAGTTTGATGGTGCTTTGGGTGTATGGACTCTTGGTGCAAATGGAACTTCTGATTATACTTTTAGTGGTACTGGATTATCTGGAACAGTAAACGATCCTTCTTTAAATTTGGTAAGAGGACAAACCTATATCTTTAAGAATAGATCTGGTGGGCATCCATTTAGGATTCAAACTTCATATCAAAATACTTCTGGTACTGCATACAATACTGGAATAACTAATAACTCTGCTGCGAATGGAACCGATCTTATATTTAAGGTTCCACAAGATGCACCTAATCCTTTGTTTTATCAATGTACTGCTCATACTAATATGAGTGGAAGATTGGATATTGTTGGTGTAACTACTGCACTTACTGCTACTGGTATAGGGTCTCAACCACTTTATGTTGATTCTCTTCAAGGTTATGATAAAGGTATTAGATTTAGTGCAAGTATTCTACCAACAGTACATAACCAATATGATATTGGTAGTGCAACATATAAAGTGCGTGATATATACGAAGATGATACTTCTGATATAGCATTAAAACAAGATATTGTTGATTATATTGGTGGGTTGGATCTTGTTAATAATCTTAAAGTTGTTAACTTTACTTGGAAAGATGGATTCTATAAGGCGGGTCAAAGAGAGACAGGTCTTATTGCACAAAATGTAAAAGAATCATTAGATAAATCTTCATATGAATCTAAGGATGCTTGGTATACAAGTTCTGAGGGTATTCAGGGTTTAGATAAAAAGCGTCTTATTCCTGCTTTAGTTTCTGCAATACAAGAATTAACTTCTCGTGTTAGTGAACTAGAAGATGAGTTAAAAAATAAGTAATATGATACCCCATAAATATAAATGATATCATCTTAAAATATGGCCAATAATAGAGAAATATCACAATTTGGGTCGTTTATAACAGTTAATGATACAACTGGTAAGATTGGTATTGCCAATTCTGTTGGTATCGGAACTACACAACCGACAGGTAACTTCACCTTAGATGTTCATGGTGATGTTAATTTTACTGGAAGTCTTTTTAGTGATGGTTCCTTATTTACTTCTGGTGTTGGAATTGGATCTACTGCGTTAAATCCACTTTCTGGTGATATTGTTAATAGAATTGGTATTGGATTTACTGATATTAATTTTGTTGGAACAGGTCTTAGTGTAACTGGATATGGTAGTACAGTAGTTGTTGACTTTGGAAACATTGCTGCAGCAAGTGGAGGTGCATTAAGTATATCCACTGTCACTAACCCACGTATCCAAGATATAGCATTTGTTGGTGGAGCATCTACAACTTTTATTGGTATTGCTGCTTTAACTGATAGATTTGTATTTGATACTCAAACAAATTCTGTTGGTATAGGAACTTCAGCACCAAGATCAGGATATAAACTCGATGTGATTGGTGACATAAATAGTTCGACTTCCGTAAAAGTGAAAGGAGTTGACATACTTGATGAATCTGTCCGATTTGCAATTGCACTAGGTTAAAGATGGCAAATAGCTTTAAATTAAAAACTAAAACAGGTATTGGTGTAACCTCTGAGAACGTATATGTGGTTCCTGGTGCAACAACAAGTACCATTATTGGTATAACACTTGCCAATATATCTGGTGCAGGTTGTTTGATTAATGTTGGGATTGATAGATCATCTGCAGATAATGTTAAATTATTAAAAAATGTTCCTCTTCCACAAGGATCAACTTTAGAATTTATGCAAGGAAATAAAATAGTTTTAGAAACCACTGATACTTTAACAATTCAGAGTGATACTCATACTAGCATTGATGCATCTATAACGGTTTTGGAGATGACATAAAATGGCACTCACCAGAATTACTAAAGGTGTCATAAAGTCAAATATTAATTATGACACTCACAATATAAATTCAACTGGTGTTGTAACTGCTACTAAGTTTGTAGGTGATGGTTCAGGGCTTAGTAATGTTATTGAAGGTGTCGGTCTTAATACAACAGGGACATCTATTTTTAATAATTTAAATGTTATTGGACTTTTAGATGGTGCAACAGCAAAGTTTAATCATGTTTCGATTGCTGGAACCTTAACCTATGAAGATGTTCAAAATGTAGATTCAGTAGGAATTATAACTGCCAGAAGTGGTGTAAGAATAAATGATGGTGGACTTACTGTTCTTGGTAATGGAATTTCTACATTTAATGATGATGTACAATTTGCTGGTGTTGCAGGAAATAATAATATTCAATGGTATCGAACTCAAAATTTAATTAAGTTTGATGATAATACTAAATTAAATTTGGGAACGGATAATGACCTTTCTTTATATCATGACGGTACAACAAATTACATAGTTGGTGCTGCAGGAACTGATTTTATTGTTGGTTCTGGATCAACTTTAAGATTTAGAAAAACTGGTACTATAGAAGAGATGATAACCGCATCACCTGATGCGTCTGTAGACCTTTTTTATGATGGAAATAAGCGTTTTGAAACGACAAATACGGGAGCAAAAGTCACTGGAAATCTTATTGCAACGGGTAATTTAGATGTTTTAGGAACTATAACTTATAATGCTTCTGAGAATATAGATTCAGTTGGTATTATTACTGCACAGCAGGGTATACAAGTTAATACTTTAACTGCAGGACGTGTTCCTGTTGTTGGTTCAGGTAAAACATTAGCAGATTATGCAAACTTTACTTATGATGGACTTCATTTAGGTATTGGTGGAAATCTAACCATTGGTGATAAGATAATTCAACTTGGATATCCTAATACTCATTTAGCATTTCCTGCTGCAAATACGTTTAAGTTAACTACTAATAATACAGAGCGTCTTACTTTTTCTAATAACGATATTAATATTCCTAATTCAACTCTTATTGATATTCCAATTGCTACTCAAGTTAAATTACCATCTGCTAGTGTTGGACTTGGAACGGATGATGCTGCTACAACAGTTAAAGGTGATAACAATAAGATATTACATGTAGGTGTTGTAACCGCTAGAACTTATTATGGTGATGGATCTAATTTGACAAATGTTGGTGGTGCTAGTGCCAATTCTATAGCGTATGCTATTGCGTTAGGATGATATTTAATAAATACCGTATGATGGTGCAATTATTTTTCACTTGATATGTCAAACATATTTAAGATCTTTGTAAAAAAGTATCCTGACATAAAGGTTGGTGACTATGTTGGTGAGAAAGGTGAGATATTTTTTGATTATAATTTGAGAAAATTAAAGATGTCCACTGGTATTCATACTGGTGGGGGATCTATTACTGTAGATATGTCTGAAGAGGCAAAAACTTTATCGATAGGATCTACCACAACTACTGCATCTCAACTTAGATCAGATTCCATAGCATATTCAATTGCTCTAGGTGGATAATATTATATTCACCATAAATATACTTATCAACAGACGATAAAAATGGCTAAAAAATTACTTGTAGGAAGCTATAGATTCGATGCCGTAGAAGGTATTGTTTATATGAAGGAGAATATCGCTCCTGAAAGAATTCTGTTGATAACTAATGTTACTAGAAATACTATAATTTATAATTTCTCATCTGAGACGGAAGGATATTCGGCAATAAGTTATAATTCAACTACAAATGAAACTGAATTTAGTTTAAAGTATAGTACTGCAGCAATGCAGAACACTGACAAGTTGCAGATTTTTATTCAAGGTGATAATCAAGAGATAACTCCAGCAGAAGATGTAATAGATCCAGTAGGAAAGATTCGTGTAAGTACTCCAGAGAACTTAATCGATACCGACTTTGAGTATGGTATGCAGGGTACTAAGTGGGAAACTGTACAGACTGTTAATAATATTCCTACAATCTTTAGTAATTCTGGTGATACTCCATTAGATGGTATACTCAGTGTTACTTCTGCTGTAGGTGATAAGTCTGTAAAAGTTACTACTTCTATTCCTCATAATTTAAGTGTTGGTGATCCAATTGCTGTTCAAGGTTTATCAATATACCAAGCGGAAGGATTTTTTATTGTAACTAGTGTTCCTAGTACTACAGAATTTTTCTTTGAGATTGATGTTCCTGCATCTTCTAGTGGTGATATTAGTGGTAGTTATACTACGATTGTTCCAGGTAAGTTCTTTGAAGGATCAACATTACCTGTTAGTACATCAGACGGTGCTATTACTGATGCTGCATCATCTAGTACAGTTACTGTTACGACCAAAGAAACTCACGGTTTATCAGCGAAAACTAAGGTTTATTTGAGAAATACAATTGGACCTAGAGTTTTAAATATTGCTGATAGTACTTTAACTGCACCTGATGGAAGACCTTACGTTGATACCACTACAACATTTAATACTAATAATGTTTTTGCAATGTCTACAGACACTGCAAGGGGTGTTGCTGGATATGAATATAGAAAACCACCAGTAGTTACCTATGATTGGGAAGGAACATATACTTTATACTTAGACCCTGCTGCGATTGATACATCAAATGATCGTATTACTTGGAATTCTCATAATATGAGAAATGGATATCTTCTATTATTCCAAACACCATACGAGGGATTAACTGATGGTGGAATGTTAGATGGTCAGGTATATTGGGTTAAGAAGCATGATGCAAATACAATAGAACTGCATAATAATTCATCTTTAAGTAGCAAGCAAAATTTATCTACTCTTGCTAATACTTATGGTCCTGCTAGATTAACATTAGTTTATAAGGTTGAATATGGATCTGGCACACTTAGAAAAACTACATTCAATCAATGGTTAAGTAATCAGGGAAGTGCTACTGCAACAACAGATCAAAACCTTCTTTATGGAACTACTCAAAATAGTACTAGAACTGATAATGTTAATTTAAGTAGTTTGTTTGGTGGTGGTTCTGTTACTAACTGTAAGATAACTGATATTGTAGGTGGTGGTGACTTGAATAGTACGCATGAATATATTAGTATTACTATGGCTGGATATAATCAGTACATATATTCTCCAGGAAACCAGAGTAGTAATTTCCAACAAATGGCTATATCTCCCCAATCTCCTTCAGGAAGTGGGTATAGCCAACCTATTTGGGAGGGTATGGATATCTCAAGTTATATTACTCAGTCTGGTGGAAGTTCTTATTTCCAAGTTTCACACTGGTGTAATGGTAGTGTAGGTCCATTTACTATGCCACCTTATTGCTATAAGTTTAAAATTACTTTCCAGAAGACTGGATTTGCAGGAACTCCTGGAGAATCTGAGAAGGAAAAAAGTGGTGGAGATTTATATGACTCACGTTATGGTCTAGGTGGATCACAACCTAGTGCAGTTGTTGGATTCCAAAGAAGAGTACCTGGATCTGGATCATATACATCTCAAGAATCTTTCTCTTATATGGCAAGTCAGAGAGATACTGGTAGATATGCAACATATGGTGTTAGAAATACTAACACATTAACTCTATCTTCTAGTAATCCTAATACTAATGCTGGTGGATCATTTGAGATTAACGATAGTTCTAGTAGTTGGTCTAATACTGGTTCTGAAGTTTACTATGCTTTCTGTGATAAGTTAACATCAGATAGGAATACAATTTATAAGGCTAATCACGGCGTTACTTCTAATCAAACTGTTACTGTTACTGTAGATGGTACAAACTATGCTGCTGGACAGAGATTTGCATATGTTGGATCTACAGGTACTTCAACAGATATGGGATCTACTTTCCAAGCAACTTTGAGTGCAGTGAATAGTAATGTATTGCGTTTACAAACAGATGCATCTCCAAACACTGATGATATCACAAAAGTTCCTGAGAACTTTACAATAACTTATTCAACACCTAACCCTACATACAATTCACTTTATATTCCAAACCATAAAGTTCTTGCTAACGCAGAAGCAACATATAGTAATACTTCTGGAACTGCAATTCCACCTTTAACAGATGGGCAATCTATTGTTCTATCTCGTTTAAGTGATACCAGATTGAAAATATTTGGTGGTGCTGCTTCAAGTAATAAGATAACTGTGGTTGAACAAGCAAGTAATAATAATACACTTACAAACCAATTCCTAGATCTTGAAACTCCTCTTGGGTTTGATCCATCAACTGCTACTATTACTATGATAGAGTTTAGGGGAGATTTTGGATGGAATAATGAATATGTTACATTAACCTTTACTGATGGTGATGTTCATATTATTGGAAGATATGATGATAATGGTGACACTGCAAGTTATACCACTAGTACAACATTTACTGGTAAGGATATCTCAAGTTTATTGACTACATCAGGTGGTAAGAAAGGAGTTCAAGTTACGATTGCTCCATCAAATCAGATTAACTTTGGTCCAGGTGGTGGTCCTTGGTGGGGATTAAGATTTACTGTTGAAGGATCTTCATCAGGATTGTTATTAACAGGTGCTGGTACTGGAGGACATGAATTTAATGTTGCCAATTTACTTGGTTCTTATGATGGAATATACGATATTGGATCTGTTCCTACATCTAAAACCTTTACAATGGGTGCTGGATTTGAAGTTCCAATAAAATCACTTGATTTTACTTCAGGTGATGTTAATAATGGAGATGAAACAATTACATTTGCTAATGATCATAACTTCATTCCTGGTGAAAAAGTTTTATATAATAATAATGGCAATACTGCTATTACTGGTACTGGTATTGGAACTGAATTATATACAATTGTTAAGGGTGAGAAAGTAATTAAATTAGCCACTTCTGCTGCTGATGCTCTTGCTGATAATGGTATTGATCTTACAGGACAAAGTGGAACTCATTCTATAAAATCATATAATCTTCTTAAGAATATTAAGGGTTCTGGATCTGTTAGTATAGTGCAGAATAGTAATGTTATAACTGGTGCTGGTACTAGATTCTTGAGTGATTTTAAGAGATTTGATAAAATTTATATTGATAATGGTACTTATACGCAGGAAAAAACAGTTGATAAAGTTACTAGTCAAGTTAATATGACTTTATTTGAGACTATGGATGCAACTGCAAATACTAGGTCTTATTATTATGCAACGCAGATGGCATTGAGACCTGATGGATATAGTCTACACAAACCATTTGATGGTGGTGTTGATATTACTGCAGGTACTAGTCCTAATAGTAGAATATGTAGACAAACACGTAAATATTTTAGATATCAGTCAGGTAAAGGTATTCAAACTAGTTTTGCTATAAACTTTAATCCTCCTAGAATTTGTAAGGAATTGGTTCAAGCTTCAGGTACAACTGCAAATGTTAAAACACAAGAGCAACATAATTTAGCAGTTGGTGATAGTGTTGTTATTGCAGGTGCAGTTGTTTCTAGTGGACTTAACACATATAATGGTACATTTACTGTTGTGACAGTACCAGATTCATTTAGTTTTACTTATACTATGGATTCTGCTCCTGCACAAGTTAAGGCTGCAGGTTTCCCAACATATGTTAGATCTGGATGGACTGATAGTTTTGTTAGAGCAGGAATGTTTGATGATCAGAATGGAATGTTCTACGAATATGATGGTCAGGATCTTAATGCTGTAAGAAGGAGTAGTACAACACAAATTGCAGGTACTGTTAATGTTACTAGAGGTAGTCAGATTATTTCTGGAAGTAATACTAGTTTTACAACCCAATTAGTTGTTGGTGATTCTATTGTTATTCGTGGACAATCTTATAAGATTGTTGAAGTTAGTTCTGATATAAGAATGGTTGTTCAACCAGAATATAGAGGAATAAATGCTACTGCAGTAAAAGCTACTAAGACAGTAGACACAAGGACAAAGCAAAGTGATTGGAGTCTTGATCCAGCAGATGGAACAGGATTTACAGGATTTAATTTGGATACTACAAAGATTCAAATGGGATATATGGATTATTCTTGGTATGGTGCTGGTAAAATTAGATATGGATTTAAGGATACTAAAGGACATATCAAATACTTACATGAATATATTCATAACAATAGATTAGATGAATCATATTTCCGTTCAGGTAACTTACCTGCTAGATATGAAATTGAGAATGGTTCAAATTCAACTACTTCTCCTACATTATTCCACTTTGGTACTTCTATTATTATGGATGGTACATTCGATGATGATAAAGCATATCAGTTTACTGGAGAAAGTAGACCTTTAGCATATACAAACGGTGATAGTAGTTCTATTACAACCACTGCTGAGTCTATATTTAAGCAAATTACTTTGGCTGGTGAGCGAGTTTTTGTATATTCTTTCCAAGTTTCTCAATCAGATGCACAGGCAACTACTGTTGGTTCTCAGGTTGTTGATGGTGGAAGCCCACAAGCATTACCTGCTGGATCTTATGTAACACAGGTATTGGTTGATGGAGCAAGTAGTGTTGTATATACAAACTATCCTGCAACATCAAATGACCCAACTGGTAGTGCTACATATCCAGCTATACCAAACTCTAGTACAATTACTGTTGGTGAATCTGATCCGATTGAACTATTAAGACCTTTACCACTTATTAGTGTTAGGTTGGCACCATCTGTTGATAGTGCTTTAACTGGTGCTCTTGGTGAAAGGGAAGTTGTTAATAGGATGCAATTGCGATTACAGAATGCTTCTATAACTTGTAATCAACCAATTGAATTTTTCTTACTACAGAATACATTACCAAGTGATCTTGCATATGTTGATGCACCTAGACCTAGTTTGAGTGAAGTTATTAAACATAAAGCAGGTGATACTTTAATAGGTGGAACATCAATTTATAGTTCTAAGGCTGCTACTGGTTCTGTTACAGTTGCTCTTACAGATCTATTGGAAATTGGTAATAGTATATTAGGTGGTGATGGTATTTACCCTGCTGGTCCTGACTTATTGACTCTAGCAGTTCAACCTCAAGATATATCAGGAATACAAGGTACGACACCATTTACTGTTTCTGGTAAGATATCTTGGTCAGAATCTCAGGCATAATTTATTCCAATTAAATGGCATTACAAAAACTCACAAAAGTAGATGGAGGGGGTTTAAGCCAAACCTCCGACTATCAAGTTGGTATTGTTACTACCCGTGGTCTTGATGGTATTGGTATATTTTCTGGTTCACACGCTGTTCATAGTGGAGTAATAACTGCTTTAAATTTTGTTGGTAGTGGTAATACATTTGCAGTACACTCAGGAACTGTTGATGTAACTATTGCTGGTGGCGGTGGTGGTGGAACTGCTCCATCAGATGCCATTAATAATGCAGTGTTTATACACTATGGTGCATTTGAAGGTAATGATGCAATTAAAATACCAAATAAATTTGGTGAAATATATACTCATGTAGATGCTGCAGTTGATATTGAGGATGGTGTAACAGTTGATGTAGATTCAGAATGTTTATTATTGATAACTGATAAGGAAGATTTTGATATAAATCATTTTGCACCTGTTTTTCATAATACAGACCTACCACCTCAGAGTAATACTTTAAGGGCTTCTGGTTTTGATAATAATATTAGAACAACTTTGATGTCATCAGATGAATTATCTGGTAGAAAGAAAGTTGGTTATGTAAAAATACCAGAAGATTTACAAGATGAAATATTTTGTGATATAGAAGATGGAACTACATTCTCTGTGGGAGACCATTGTGTGTTAATAATATAAATAAATCAAGAACTAATTGCCATCTACGGATAAAAGAGTATGTCAACATTACGAGTCGATAATATTAAATCGAGAACAGGTTCGGTTGTAACTGTACCTGAAACAAACACTTTGGCAGTAACAGGTATTGTTTCTGTAACTAGTTCTGGATCTTTACGAGTTGCTGGTGATGAAGTAATAGCTGGTGATCAATCTGTAAGTGGTAATTCTACTATAAGTGGAAATCAAGTAATAAGTAATGATCAGACTATAACTAACAATCAAACAATTAGTGGTAATCAGACAGTTAGTGGACACCAAAATATAACTGGACTGAGTACGTATGCAGGAAATGTTGATATTACTGGTATAATAGATGTAAAAGGTGGAGGTAGTATAATAAGTACTACTGGTATTGTTACTTGCGGTACTTTAAATGTTGTTGGTACTTCAACAGTTACTGGTGGTGCATGGGTTAGTGGAATACAAACAATATCTGGTAGTCAACATATTACACAGAATCAATTAGTAACTGGATTAAGTACTTATCAAGGAAGCGTTGATGTAACAGGCAATTTGAATATGTCTGGTGGTGGTAGTATAATAAGTACTACTGGTATTGCTACTGTAGGATCATTAAACGTACTTAATACTACAACATTTAATAATATTGTTGGTGATGTAACTAATTTGAATGTTGCTGGTATTGCAACATTTGCGGGTGGAGTTTCTATCGGTGGTACATTAACATATGAAGATGTAACGAACATAGATTCAGTTGGTGTTATAACTGCAAGAAGTTCCATTAATGCAATGGGATTTATTAATCTTGCAGAAAGAATAGATCATACTGGAGATCCTGATACTCATATAAGTTTCGCTGATAATAATATCAAACTTACATCTGGTGGCATTGAGGCTATTAGTGCTACATCAACTGGAGTTACTTTTAAGAGTCCACAGGAGGGGCAAATTGTTATTCAGGATTCTGATTCTGGAAACACTGGTACTGCTGCTGAAACAGGAATAAAATTTGCTGATGGTGCTGGAACACAGCAAAGTATAATAGGACATCATAATAGTGGAAGTACTGATTTGTTTATTGAAACTACAATTGCTTCAAATATAGGATTTAAAATTAATAATACACAAGTTCTTACTATGGGAACAGATGCTTTGCTTCCACATACTGATAATACTTACAACCTTGGATCATCAGCAAAACGTTTTGCTAACTTATATACTGGTGATATTCAATTATGTAATGAGGGTGTTACTAATGAAGTTGATGGAACTTGGGGTTCATATACAATGCAAGAAGGGGAAAATGATTTATTCTTAATTAATAGACGAAGTGGTAAGAAATATAGATTTAACTTGACGGAGGTTTGATCAATGCCAGTATATGTTCAAGGTACAGAATTTAAACCTGATAGAATAAATCTACCCCAATCTGCATCTGATCCTGCAGGATCACATGAACTTGGTGATATCTATTTTAATACGACTGATAAGGAACTTAAAATATATCAAAATGTGGATACTGTTGGTATGGCATTCACTACGATGTATGCAGGGAGTGGTGGTAGTGGTTATTCATTTAATGATGCTGCTTATAGTAATTTCTTTACTAACAGTAGTAGTCCTATAAACTGTAGTTCATCTAATGTTCAGACTTGGAATGGTCCTGGCAGTGTAGGAACTTCAGGTAACTGTCATGACGCATTAGATTGCTTTTTTGATAATGCTCAGTCTAGAGTTTATGGTTCATATAGTAATTTTCATTATTATCCTTGGAATAATGCTGGAAGTTCTTATAGTGGATCAGCTTCTTTTTATCAGGTTAGTGCATCTAGAACTGAATTCCCTGGTCACAATCCTGCTAACATAAGTAGTAACGCAAGAGCAATAACCGTTGCATACTTACAGGATGATACTGCCGTAATAGTTGTAACGCATAGTAGTGATAGAAGAATATATTACTTTGATTATCCTAATGGTAATTACATAGGTTACCAGGTAGGGAATACAGGAACAAATCAGCCTGTTGATAACTATTGGTCTGGTGTATGTTTTGATGGATCACGTTTGTTAGTATCTACTAGAGGTAATACTAATGACCGTTTCGTTTATGCATATGACATGCCAGCTAATACATCTGCTATTAGTAGTAACTCTATATCAACTGTAGCAAAATGGAGTATAAGTCATGTATGCATGTATGGGATGGTATGGGGAGGAGGTGATAGGATATATATTACAAATAAGGACTCAAATGAAGAAGTTACACAATTTCAATTATCAGGAAGTGGAATGAGTGGAACTTCTACTTCTGTTGCGACTTATACTCTTAGTGGTACGACTAATTATTCTTTGGGAATGGATTATTTAAATAGAAAATTGATAATTGGAGGATATTCTAATAATAAATATAGAGTTTATGGAGAATAATTTAATGAATTTTATTATGTATAGTATACCGTTAAAAATTAAGTAAAATGTCACCAATTTATGTTGGAGTTGGAACAGCAGACTCTGAAATAAGAAATACAACTTTAGGATTACCTTTACTAACAGCAGATCCTAGTTCTCCTCAAGCAGGAGATTTTTATTTTAATACGGATCAGTATAAGGTAAAATATTATGATGGTAGTGCATGGACAGAAGCAGCAGGTTCTGGTGGCGGCGGTGGCGGCGGCGGTGGATCAGGAACATCAGGAGATCCTATCACCGATTTTAGTGCTTGGAAAGTTGGTAAAACAACTGCAAATGATGGTAAATATTGGGTAAAATTAGCTTCTGGAACTAATACTGCATTTGAGACTTATATTACTTTACGTAATGGTGGGTGGATGAAAGTGGCTCAGATGTGGAGTGATTATAATGTAGTTACTGGAGGTGGTGGTGCTGCAGATAATGCACAACAAGCAGGTGGTGCTTGGATTAATAGTGAGATTAATACCAGTGGTTATGGAAAATTGCACAGTAGTGATATTGATGCAATGGATAAAAGTGCATATTTAATGAGAATTACAGGAAATCCATCAGGTAATAGTTCTGATCCATTTTTAAATAATGGTTCTGGTACCATGAAATTTGAATATATGGGTAATCAACAGTTGCCTAATTGGGGAACACATCAACGTCCTAGTGGTGGACATAAGATAAGTGTTGATGCTAATAGTAATGGAGAATATGACTACGCTTGTCATTTCGTAGCAGATAGTCGAACTTTATGTAGAGATGATGGAAACAATTCAGGAAATAATGGTAGTGCATGGACATCAGATCATAATTATTATGGTGAATGGTTAGGACAGTCTGGTGGAGGTGTTGAACAGTGTTATACTTTTACTCCTAGTAGAATTCATACTAACCTTCATGGTTTTGGTGGTGGTGCTGGAAGTTCTGGTAGTAATAGGCAATGGGGAGGACAATCATATAATGCAGTTTCATGGTGGATGAGACCAACTCTAAATTCTGCATCTTATGATTCTACTCTTCCTCCAGGTACAGTATTTGCTTGTAATGGAGATTCCTTTACTGATGATAGTGTTTATGAGCATAAAATTTCTACTAATTCTGGTGCTGCTATTAATACTTCTACGAAAAAAACTGGTAGTGGATCTATAAGAGTCCAACAGGGGAATGATTGTTTCTTCGTTAAAGATCAGGTATTTCTTGATGATGATAAAAGTAGTTGGCAATTCCAATGTTGGGTATATATGGATAGTGTGAGTTCTCCAAATGTTGAATGTATAATAGATCAATACAAATCTGGTGCAAACAATAGTGGTGCAACCAGTGATGCTGGAAGATTTCTTTTTGGACCACAAAATAGCAAGATTATAGCAAGAGAAGGTGGTACTATTTGGTTACAAGGTACTACAACAGTGTCAACTAATACTTGGTACCATATTATGCTCAATTGGGATGGTAGTACACATCGTTTATTCGTAAATGGTAATCTTGAGGATAGTGGAAATAATCCAGGTGGTAATGGTGGTCATATAATGAAACAATGCAGAACTATGTTTGGTGGTGGTACTCATTTATCTGGATATGATCTGAATGGATATATGGATCATATTTGTGTGCAGTGGAATACTACTGTTAAGACAAGTAATTTCACTCCAAATGGTTCAGGATATACCTCATAAATTATGTACATAGGTAGGCAACAATTAGGAGGACCAATTGCTAAACTAGATGATATATCTAGTGAGTTTGATGGTACAAAAACGTCTTTTAATTTATCACTTGGTGCTACTGCATACTTTGCAAACAATCCATTTGCATTAATGGTATCATTGGGTGGTGTTATTCAAGAACCAGTAACATCTTATACTATTGTTGATGATACAATAACTTTTGCTGGAGCACCTGCAGTTGGTACTAATTTTTTCGCTATTGTTCTTGCAACTAATTCTATGACACCATTACAATCTTTGAGTATAACTACTAGAAATAGTTTAGAGAAATTAGATATACATGGAGCAACATTTTCAGTTTTAAGTAGAAATGGAAGAATACCAGTTGCTTTCAATGTGGCATAAATACTAAAAAGGTCATCAGATTATAATGGCAAATAGAGTTCCTTTAATATTAAATACATCTTTAAATCAGATCCAAGAGTTGCCAACTGGTGATAATCTAGATTTATCAAATTCTGGTATCCATAATGCAGGTATTATAACTGCTACAACATTTAGTGGTGACGGTTCACAACTAACGGGTGTTACTGCTGGTAATGCAAGTGGATTAACTGGCACTCCTGATATAACGGTAGGGAATATAATTGCACAGAATGTAAGTATTGCTAGTACATTAACATATGAAGACGTAACTAATATAGATTCAGTAGGACTTATAACAGCAAGAGATGGAATAGATTGTAATGGAGATTTAGACGTAGACGGACATACAAATTTAGACAATGTAAGTGTTGCTGGTGTTTCTACATTTACTGGACAGGTTAATATTAACGGAACAACGAATCAAAATGGTGAGTTAAAGATAATACCTAACGGTTCTGCTGTTTATTCTAATATAAAACTTAGAAATGCTGCAGATAGTCAAGGTGCGGAAATAACCTGTCATGATGGTGGTTCTTTATTCATAGACTCTGCTGGTGGTGGAAGTATTAATTACCGAGCTAATGGTGTTGGAGAACATCTGTGGCAAACAGCAGGAACAGAAAAACTTCGCATCACATCAGCAGGTAATGTTGGTATTAATAGCACTTCTCCAAATGAGGTGTTAGATGTCGTAGGAAATATTGATATTAAGGGAGGATCTAATTCATTAAGAATAACATCAACAGCACCTGCCGTTAAATTTACTGATTCAGATGCATCTGGTGGTTTCGGAATGGTTGGTGTGAATAACACATCTGGATCATTAGTTTTACGTTCAGATGATGGTAATGCTTTAAGTAATACCTTTATGGGTTTTGAAGTTGATGGTAGTGAAAGACTTCGCATCACATCAACTGGAGGAGTTATTTTCAAGGGTGGTCCTCTTCAAGAAAAGGTAAAGATAACTGCAGGTAAGTTGAGCGATAATACTACTATTGATCTTGCGGATGGTAATGTTCATTACTTTACAACTCAAGAATCTACTACATCTACACCCAATTTAAGAGTAAATTCTACTACAACTCTTGATAGTGTAATGGCAGTTGGGGAGACTATAGCAGTAACGATTATTACAACAGCAGTAGCAGGTGGATATTCAGACCAATTACAAATTGATGGTTCTAATGTAACTGAAAATTGGGTAGGAGGAAGTGCTCCTACTGCTGGTGGAGGTAGTGGAGTTGATATCTATAACTATACAATAATTAAAACAGCAGCTAATACATATACAGTAATTGCTAATCTAACAAAGACTTCTTAGTATGAAAGATCATAATGTGAAACAATACCCAATAACCTTAACTGGTATGGGTGGTGGTGTAGGATCTCCAAGATTACATACTGCAGGTGGTGGATCAGGTGGTGGATCTGGATGGCCATTTGATTTGTCTACTGCATCTTTCAATGGTAAAGCAGCTCATTATAGGTATACTCACATAGTTAATTCTACGACTATGGGTTTCTTTTTGAAACCAGATGGTACTGCATTTTATACTATGCATTCGTCTGATTATAAAGTGCGAAAACATACTATGTCTACTGCTTGGGATATAACAACTTGTAGTTATAATTCAGTTAGTAGTTCAGGTCTTACTAACTCAGGTGGTGCTAAAGGTCTTTACTTTAAATCAGATGGAACGAAGTTATTTTATGTAGATTCAACTCATATAAAAGCATATAATTTATCTTCTGCTTGGGATATTACAAATATTAGTGCTGCTTCAGACTCTCATGATTTTTCTTCAAATCTTGCTTCATCAGTAACGAGTGTTAACTTCAAACCTGATGGTACAAAATTTTATATTAGCGAAAGTGGTGGTAGTACTAACAATAGTATTCTAGAATATAATCTAAGTAGTGCATGGGATCTTTCTACTGCTAGTTATGTTCACAAGGACACTAGTGGGTTACTTGATGCTGGTACCAGAAATGATGTTAGAGGTTTTGCTTTTGGAGACTCAGGTGGATATGTACAAATTAGTTCCAATGCTAATACTTATGGAGCAAGATTAACATTATCAACACCTTGGGATATATCAACACTTACTACAACTAATTCAACTTGGACTCAGCACTATCAGCTTACATCTGGATTTAGTGGATATGGATTGAACTGGCAATGGAAATCTGATGGATTACAATATTATTTTATGGGTGGATCTGATGAGGATATACATGAAATGAAACCACAAACTGCCTGGCTGGTTCAAACTGCTGGCAGTGGATCTGAAAATGATTTTAAAAATACTGCATATTATGTTGATTCCTGTCACCCACGTAGATTATTTAATATAAATTCAACTCAATCTCTCAGGTGGGTTGATGGTGGTAATAGACTTGCATTTAATTCTTCAGGTACTACAGCTTATCTTTACTCTGCAGGAACTCCATATGATATGAAAACATTAACAAATGTAGGATATACAAACGGATATGCTACAGATGATGGTACTTCTGGTGGAGCTTATGAACAGACTTATAATAGTACTGGAACAGTGTTATTCTGGGGACCAAGTAGTACTAAAAAGGTAAGACAGTTTAGCCTTTCTACTCCGTGGAATGCATCTACAATTAATAGTACTGCTGTTCATACTTTAGATTTAACAGCAGGAGGAAGTGGTCTATCTAGTATAAATTGTGGAACTGTTTCTGATGATGGTAAATATATTTACGCTGTTCAAGGTATTGCAATATATCAATGGACTTTGAGTACTCCCTTTGATCTTTCCACTGCATCTTATACAAATAAGAAAAATAATATTGTAACTTCTACTGTCCAATCAATAAAAATTTCTCCTGATGGTACACAAATAATATGTATGAAAAGTACTGAACTTAAAAGTTATACTCTAAGTACTGCGTGGGATATTACTACTGCAACATATGATAATAAATCCTTTGTTCTGGATACTAATTTAAGTACAATGATTCCATCTGGATTCGGATGGAATGCTGGTATGCATATAGTTCCTAGTGGTAAAATAACTTTCATGCCTTATTATGGTGCTATTGGAATCTCTATTTCTTTTTCTTAAAATTTAAATGAATACTTCAATAACTTCAAATAATGAAACTGCTAGTTCTTTATTAGAATTATTAGAAACTTATGATAATATTAACCTCAATGCAGTATCAGAAATTGCTGGAACTTCTTGTGAAATAAGATCTATTATAAACTCAGGTAAATTTACTGGAATATCTTCTCCAAGTTTTATAATAAATGGTCCTACTGAAATTGATGATATAAATTACTTTACAAGTGAAGAATTAACAATCGGATCATAATCGAAAATATAAATAACAATAACTATAGTCTTTAAATAAATGCCATATATCGGCAATGATCATTATCAAGGCGATTCAACAAGTAACTTTAAAGTTCTTGATGATATAAAGTCTTATACTGCTACTTTTGATGGATCTTCATCATTAATAGTTGATATTACTAATGATAGTATAGAGATACCTTCACATAGATTTCTTCAGGGACAGAGAGTTACTTATAGTAAAGGTGCAGGACCAGTTAATAATATTGGTGGACTTGCACATACTGGTGCGTATTATGTTATAAAAGATGGAAAGGATAAAATAAAATTAGCAGTAGATGCTGCAGATGCTGCAACTAATACTGCAATAAATTTATTAAGTTTAGGTAATTCAACCGATCATTCATTTACTGCTGCTTTTGATGGTATAAACAAGAAGTTTAAAGTTACGTATCTTAATGGAGCTACTGCAAACGTTCTTGCTGCAACTCAACTTAATATTTCTATCAATGGTGTAATACAACAACCTCATAACGGTGTATCAGAACCCCCAAGTGGATATACTCTTGTAAATCCAGGTAATATTATTGTCTTTAGTCAGGCACCAGAATCAACATTTACATTCTGGGGAAATATTGTTGCTAATTCTATTAAGACATTTGATATAGATGATAATATAATTGATAATTTTATTGGTGATGGTACAACAGTTGACTTTATACTCTCACAACTTGTACCAGATAATAGTGCTTTATTAGTAAATATTGATGGTGTTGTTCAACAACCAACTGATCCGAATAGTATTAATTCTTATTCTGTTAGTGGTAATGTTCTATCCTTTACTGAAGCACCAGAAATTGGAACTAAAATAGAAATTAGACATATTGGATTTGCTGCACCATCTGGTGGTGTGACAGGATTCTATGGAAGAACTGGTAATGTTACCATTGTTGATACTGATCCTGTTGTTGCTATTCAATCAGGTGGAGTTGGTATTGGTACAGTAAGAACATTAAATTTTGTTGGTACTGGAAATACTTTTGCTGTAGATGGCAGCAGAATAGATGTAAGTATTGCTGGTGGTAGTGGTAGTGGAGGTTCAGGATCTAATGCAGGTACTGTAATTAATTATTCTAATGGAACAGCATCACCATTTATTCTTTCTATTGGTAGAGTAACACAGTCTATAGATCTTGATGATACTGTTGCTGTTGAAGATTCTAATATTGTTGTAGGAGGATCAACAATTATAGTTGATGATGGAGCTACAGTAACAGTTGGTGAAGGTAAGAAAGTCATAGCTGATCTCTATGAAGTAGTTGGTGAAGGACCAACAGTAGAATGAACCAGATAGAATCCTCTAGTTTTGATTTATCTGTAGCAAGAGTAACACAGTCTATAGATCTTGATGATACTGTTGCTGTTGAAGATGCTAATATCGTTGTAGAATCATCTTTACTTGTTATTGATGATGGAATTGTTACTATTGGGGAAGGAAAAAAATTATATCTTGACCTATATAATATACTTGCATAAATACTAGAAAAAAGATAGAAGTCGATGTCTCAGATTAATGTAAATACTATTAAGGATAAATCTGGGTTGGGTGCACCTAATTTTCCTAATGGAGTTAATGCTACTGGAGTTGTAACCGCTACTAGTTTTAGTGGAGATGGTGGGAATTTAACTGGCATCGCTCAGAGTCAACTGGTAATTAATGGTCTTACAAAAGTTCAGGCGACAACCTCTGGAACTGTTATTACTGGAATTGCTACTGCAAATAATTTTAAAACAGGATCAACGAATGTTCATGATGTTGGTGTAGAAGCAGCAGGTATAAATGTTTTAGGTGCTGATACTCCAATAGGAACTGGAGCAACAATTTATAATAATGGTAATGTTACAGTATTAGGTACTGTAACTGCACCAAATTTTAGTGGTGCAATACAGACTGCTGCACAACCAAACATTACCTCTCTTGGTACATTATCTTCATTAAATGTTAGTGGTGGCGTTTCTATCGGTGGAACATTAACATATGAAGATGTAACTAATGTAGATTCAGTAGGACTTGTAACTGCAAGGAATGGTATTAAAATTACTGGTGGTGATATAGAAGTCGGTAAAGGTCTTAAACATTCTCATAGTGCTTCTGCAACAGAATATACTGTAAAAGTAATTACTAAAACTGCTGCTCATAGATATAACGGAACTGGAAGTGGTTTAGGTTATACTATAGATGGGGTTGAATCACCCTTTCTTACACTAACTCCAGGTAGAACTTATAAGTTTGATCAGGCAGATAGTTCTAATAATACTCATCAAATTAAGTTTTATAAGGATATTAATAAAAATGCAGGTCCAAGCGGGTCATTGTATGAGACAGGTGTAACTTATAATGGAACTGCTGGACAGGCAGGAGCATATACCCAGATCGTTGTATCTGATACAACACCACAAGTTTTGCACTATCAATGCGTGAACCATGACTACATGGGAAACAGTGCATCTATGAATAGTAATGTTGTTGATAATTTTAATCCTGCTACTATTAAGAATATTAGACTGGGTTCAAGTGGTGATAGTGAGATAGACACATCTTCTGGTAATCTAACCCTTGACTCTGCTGGTGGAACAGTTGCAGTTGATGATAATCTTACTGTCTCAGGAACCGCCTTTATTACGGGAACCGCAGAATTTTCAAATAGAAGGTATAATGGAGGTGGACTAGAAACTGCTGGTAGTAATAACTGGTGGAAAATTGGAACAATATCATCTTTTGGTGGTGGAAATGCAGCAAAAATAACTATTAATGGTGTTGCTGGTTACGGTCAAGATGATAATATAGTTGGACACACAGTAATTATTTTAAGAAGAGACAATGGTAGTGCACAAGGTGTAAGAGGACATTTTTACGGAGTTGGAACTAATAGTTCATATGGTGGTCCTAAAGATGTTGCGACAAAACCAACAGGTACTGCTAATGAATTTGACATATATGTACTACCAGATGGACATTATTCAAACATTGCAGCATTTGTTGATCTATCTACTGGTGCGGCAACTTGGACAGCATCAAATGCGGATACTGGATCAACAAGTGCTCCAGTAAGTTCGACTCTCTTACAAAAATCATGGGGTATTAAAATTGGAGCTAGTAACACTAATAGCTTCAGTCTTAATAGTAGTGGACAGCTTGCTCAAGCAACAACTACACCTAGAGAGCGAGTACATTTTCATCATGAATCTAGTGATGAAAATTATATTAGATTTACAAATAGTACGACAGGAACAGCAGCAGGAGATGGTTTTAATATTGGTTTAAATAGTTCTGAGCAAGCGTTGATATGGCTTAAAGAAAGTAATTCAATGTTGTTTGGTACTGCTGGTACTACAGCATTAACCATTAATAGCTCACAAAACGCCACGTTTGCTGGAACGGTATCAGACAGCATAGGTAATCTAAGAAGTATTCCTATGAATACTCAAAGTGGAGCTGGTAATTATGATTTAGTTGTTGGTGATTCTGGTAAATGTGTTTTAGCTAGTGGTAATGTCACTTTTAATACTGGTATTTTCTCTGCTGGAGATGCCGTGACGATTATTAATAATACTAATGCAAATATAACAATTACTCAAGGGTCGGGTGCAGCAATGTATTGGACTCAAGATGGTACGAATGCTAGTAGAACTTTAGCTACTAGAGGAATGGCAAGTATATATTTCACACATAATACTACAGGTTATATTGGTGGTTCAGGGTTGACATAAATGTACTTACTAACTAACACACAACACGGAGATTAATTATGAGTCCTATTCAGCAAATGTTTTTGGCTGCTGGTGGAGCTGGAGAAATAATGCAATCAGGAAATTTCTATCCAATGTTTGCTATTAAAATATTTAATGCTGCTAACCAAGGTAGTGATCCTCCAGTAGATTCCCAAGATTGTGAAATACCTATGCATAGGGCTTTACAATTTGATGAGTCAAACACAACAGTACTTGATGGTAGTGAAACTGATAGTGCTATTAAAACTATACTTGATGCTAGTAAATATACAATAAATCCAGAATTTAAAAAATCTGCTACGAAAATTAGTGGATTTAGAATAGAGCATTGGAACACTAGTATGTCTGCCATACATAATTATGTTGAAGCATATTGGGATGGAACAGGATTTAATATCTATACTCATGCGTGTACTCAGCCTGCCAATTTGATGTATGCTCTTCCATCACAAGTGGGGTCTATTACTAGTTGCAACTATGATGGTAATGCTATTAGTAATCCTGTAGATCATGTTTATATAAATTGTAGTACTAAAAATGATAGAAACGGACAAGATAATTGGGCTTCTGATGGAGGTGATTATTGTTTTTTGGGTGTAAGTGATACCCATCACACTTCTCAGAATTCAGATAGTTTTGATACTCAATGGGCTAGCATGAATGGTATTGGATGGGGGCTCTCAGATTCGGATGGAGTCCCATCTAGTAATCAAGCTCCAATGAATGGAATAAGTAGACGTAGTAAAAGTTATATATCTCTGACAACAAACTGGCAACAAAGGTCAGGTAGCGGTCATTCTGGTAATACTGATAGTGGATATCTCCAAATTAAAGGAAAATTAATATAAAATGGCATTCACAAAGATAGAACCAGTTGGTTTAAATGCTGGTATAAACACTACATTCGTATCAGCAGTTGGTATTCAATCTGCTAGTGCTCAAATAGGAACGGGTATAACTCAGATTAATTTTGTTGGTGCTGGAAATCAAATCACTGCTAATGGTACTACAGTTGATGTAAGTATTGCTGGTGGTGGTGGGGGAGGATCTGGAGAAAATACTGTAGGTGAAACTGGATTCCTTAAGAATGTTTTATCATTAGCAAATGTGGGTGTTGTAGAAACAAATTCTACGATTGAACCTGTAACTGGTGATGATTTTACTTATGTTAAATTTCAAGAAGTAAAAGTTAATGATAATGTAGATTTAACAATTGCAGCAGGTGATTTTTTCCTTGATATATATGATCTTTCATAAATAAAAATAAATTAGTACTCGTTTAAATTAATGTCTAGAATTAGAGCTGATAAAATTTCAAATAAGGATGGAACGGGTGCTGTTCAACTTCAATACGGTGCTGAAGTTCCTGTAGGTTATGGTATAACTGGTGCTGGTACTATTAATCTTAATGGTAATATACAAAGTGCCAATCTTTCAGGTGGTGGTTCTGGAATAACTAATATTAATGCAGGTAATATTTCTTCTGGAACTATTGGTGCTGCTAGACTTCCTTCAAATTTAAACACTACAGGAACTGCTGGTGGATTAACTGGAACACCT
>CERB01120481.1_pt1 | contig 29022 bp, 19 predicted proteins | sample 356271 | NCBI WGS metagenome assembly CERB01 (sample SAMEA2621155, study PRJEB7988) | marine metagenome | isolation source: saline water (ENVO:00002010), including
CTGCTGTAAAGAGTTAGGTTACCAGTTCCATCCAATGCAGGAGTTGTAGTAAATGTTGTGTTTGAAGGAGTACTGAAGATAGTGTATGTATTTTCAGTAGTTGTGGTGTTAGAAGATCCACGTGCTATGTAAATAACATCGCCTGGTTGTAAACCATGAGCAGCAGTAGCAGTTGCAACTGTATAGTCAAGTGTAATACTTGGGTCAGTAGCACCCTGAATGTTATCAGTTAGAGCAACAGCAGCGTTTGAAGCATCTACCATGTAGACACGGCGTGTAGCACGATCAATACCACCAACAACTGTACTACCAGGAACAGCACTGTTTCCTGAGATAGTCATTCCAAGTGTGATGTTGTCCATAATGTTGGCGACATTAGGAAGTGTGATATAGTCGTTACCAATAACTCCAATACACACATTAGAAGCATCACCCTTTGTTAGGGTAGTAGCAGCAGCACCTGAAGCAGCATCAGCAACACCATGAACGGCAACAGGCATATTGTTTGCTCTTACGATATAGTAACCGTATACATTACCAGCAGCAGCACTAAATGTGAAAGTCTGTTCTGGGTATGTAGCAGTAGTTACAACGTTAGCAGTAGAGTCTTGATTGATTTTCCACTGACCACCATTTAGGAGGATACCATACTGACCTGTGTAATCGTATCTTGCTTCTGTACGATTGTTTACACAAGAAGGGTAATCTGTGTTAGGTGCAGTACCGTAACCGTTAGTATTACCATCAGCATATGGTTCAAAATATGCAGTCGCAGATGGGACATCTCCCTCTGCTGGAGTGGTGTCACTCGTATATAACTTTAAAATTAGATCCCTTGGTGCATTGTCCTCACGATCCAAAACAAAGTTGTTCTGGTTCACGAGATAACGAAGTGACTCCAATTCGCCAATATTAGGTACTAGCAGTGCCATTTAATTTGTCTCCAAAAATCGTTGTGTTGCTTGCTTACGTTTATTTATAAAATAATCGTCCCACTGATTATTTATCATAGGAAAACTTTCAGGGATAGCATGAATCTCCTGATAGCGTTTACTTGGTCAACCCTAACTCTAAGCATATCTCCAGCAATTATGTTTGTATCCCATAAAGGTATGGTATCGCTGAATGCTTTAAGGTTACCACTTATCTGTGGTTTATCACCACCACAGATAGTTTGGAAGTTAGGGAAATCATTGAATGTACATTTTTGTACATCTAGGATAATAACACCAACAGCATCAGCAGTTAGTGTCCATGACTGAATCTGTCCAGTAACATCAATTCCCAATTCTGCCTTAGGTCCCGTGTTCATATCGACTGATCCACTACTATAAACAAAGTTAACTGTTCTAGTAAGATCAGCAGTTGTTGCCATCGCAACAATGAAACCAGTATCACCTAGATTTGGTGCTACACCAAATGTTATTTGTGTACCACTAACAGAATAATCGATACCTGGGTGTTGTATCTGACCGTTAATGGAAACAATTAATTGTGCTTCATCAGTGGGTGTATATGCAGTACCATTATCAGATAAGTCAAATGTCTGCTTTACTCCATTAAATGAAGTTGTGATACTATCAAGAACAAGGTTATTGTTCTGTAAGTATTTAGCTGGAATATCATAGTTAACACCTACAGCATACTTTTTCTGAGCTTCAGAAACTACGCTATAGTTTTGAGATTGTACCGATACGTTATACGTAGGCATTATGAAACCCCAGGTGTTACTTCAAGTATTCCTTCTATTACTCGTGACTTACTACCAGATGGTGCAGTCAAAAGAATATCATAAACATACCTTCTAGCATCTAAGAGTGCTGAAGCAGCATTACCTAGACTAATAGAAAGTTGTCCATTATATCTATCTGGAAATTCAACTGTAAAATCTGTAGAAGTAGATGAAGTATAACTCTTCTTGATTTTTGCTACAGCACTATAACCAGTAAGATTTAACGGGGTTGTGTTTGCTTCATTCTGAATATTAAAGGTCGCACTAAAGTCCGTTCCTTTTTCACATATTAGGTTAATCGGAATAGCTGCCATCTTACATATAAAGAACCCCTCACTATTTAGCGAGGGGGAAGTTTGTTAGGTTGAAGGTGGATTAGGAGGAGTAGCGACTGGTTTGTCCTCAGTAGAAGGTGGTCCCTCTAGTGGTGGTGCTTCCTCAAGAGTACCATCTAGCAATCCAATTGTTTCTAGTCCACCAACTAGTTTTGTTCTATACTCTCTGAGTCTAACCAACTCTGCTTCTGCCTTAGCGATCTTTTGGTTCGCATCAGTCAGTTGTTTTTCAAATTCCTCTTTCAAGGTTCCAGTATCCATTGCCATAATTGTAAAGATCGATCTTACTTATTTATTATAGCACAGATAATCTATCTTTGCATACCACGTATCATAGATTTCAAAACTTCTATCTCAGATTTAAGTTCTTCTATCTCTCTATCAGTCCTACCAGACTTAGCACGTGCTGTTCTTATCGCTTGAAATGTCTTGGTATCACTATTGATTATAGCACCTGTATTTGAGTCTCTATAAAGACTATCCTCACCTTGTACTTTTATATTCATTAGAAGGATGCTACTGCTCTTAGGTCTTGTAACTTAGGTACGTATGATGGGTTATCCGAATTCATAACAACCTTAACAGCAAACGAAGTAAATTCAGGTAAATTAGAAACACTAAATGGAATCTCTTGATATGACTCCTGTTTTTCAAATAGACCAGAAATCTCATTTTCAGCAGATGCAGATAATTCTATATCAGATTTACCATCTACATTAAAGTACTTCCACTCAATATCATCAAAGTTATTTTCACTTGATTCCTCTTTATATTTGTAAAGAACCTTGATATCACTGATGTTTCTCACATTAGCAGTGATCTTAACATCAATAGATGTACCAGCATTATCTAAAGCAATTTCTTTGGTAACATACTTAGATACTCCAGAAGTATTCTTAGAAGAATCTTCAGACACATATCCAATACCATCTTGATATTCAATAGAATTAACTTCCCACCAATCAGAAGTATTTGCTGCTTGACCAACATACTGAAGGAAGTCACCAACTCTGAATACATCCGCTACCTGATCAGAAGGTGTTGCTGCCCTAGCATATGCAGATCCACCAGTCACTTTAGATGTAAAGTCATTGTTAATAGGTTGTTTGTTATTAAAGATGACCAATTCCTGATCCTTAGCATCCCAATCAACAATAATACCACTTATCTTATCAAGATATAATTCATCGTCTGTTATAGATGCATTCTCATTGCTATTATATGCATTAAGTGTTGTATTAACTGTAAATGATGGTACTACTTCAGTTGAACCAGCATTTGTTATAGTAACACCAGTCAATGTTGTCTGTGAACTAAAGGTCAATGCCTCGGTTGCTTTAAACTGACCATTATTCAATAACTTAATGGTTACTGTGCTAGTTGAACCATCCCAAGCAAGAACCTTACCGTTTCCTCCTTGCAATCCAGCAATTTCAGATGTGGTTGTATTAGTTGTAGAATCTACACTTTGACCAACTGTAATATCAGTTCCACTATGACCAGTGATAACAAATGTAAAGATCTTATACATTCTAATCTTCTGATTCTGTCTACCATACCTAGATTCCTTTCCAGTAGGATTCTCTATTCTGTTAGAGATTGTTTTAACAGAACTAGTCCTTAAATCAACCAAAGGAGATAATGTTGTAGAAGTAGATTCAAGATCTAATTTATAGATCAAAGAATTAGAAATATCATTCCTCAATTCATTAATCCTAGATGCTACGACCTTTTGATTAATGAAGAAATGTTCTTGACCAATAAATGTCTTCTCATAATCAGACTGTGCATATGAAACATAATTAACAGATCCACTATCCACAGGAATAACATTAGTTGTTTTAACTGAAGAATTAATAGATGTTTGTGGGAATGAAATGTAACCTATATCAGCATATAATTTTTCATACTTTCTGTTAGTTGCAACCAATCCAGCAGATGTACCACCAATAGCATTAGAAGATGCTTGTGTGGGAGATACAATATTAAATGTATCAATACCACAATTCTCAACAGGGAACAATCTTGTATTCAAAGAAGAAGCACTAACACCACCAACTTCAATCATATCTTTAAAGAATACAAAGGACTTACCTCCATCTTCAAATCCATGATCTCTATGTGTTATTTCCACATAAGTATTATTTCCTCTAAATCTCTTTAATGTACCACTACTACTAGACTCACTACTTGTACGAATAGAAGAAGCATACATCTTCTCATATCCTACTGGTTTATTAGTAAGTAATAGACTACCTGATCTAGAAACATCAAATTCTGCTCTATTCAATTGGAATTTGATATCCTCTTTAAGATTCTCTGTCCAACTATCAACATTCTGTGATCTGTATACAGACCCAAGTCCAGGTTGTACAGTTACAGTACCAGAACCAGATGATTCTCCAACTTCAGATGCCCATATTTCATAATCAACAGAATCTGTTTCAACAACGAAAGCATATTCCGTATCATTTTGCAAATAAACTGGGTAATCAAACTTAAAGTAAGTTGCTACACTACCACTAGTGTCTGTAGCAAGATTAGTTGCTACTCCCATTCTTACACCTGGAGTATCAATAGTAACAACTGCTTTAACTGCTGCTCCATTATTACCAGTTCCTGTACCACTAATAACAATAGAAGGAGCACTAGTATATCCAGAACCAGCGATAGAAACATCAGAATTATAAAGTTTACCATCAGATAGTCCAAGTGATCCAGTAGCAGTTGTACCACCTGGAAGTTGTGGACTCTCAATGGTCATAGATGCAGTATCATAACTTGAACCAGCACCAATAACTTTCAGATCTGTTACCCTACCAGAATCCTTAGCAATAGTAACTGTGATATTTGTATTATTAGTATTGTTTGCAAGTGTTAGAGAAGGTATAGTAAGAGTTTCTGCTTGTTGGAAAGAAGTACCATTATTATTAGAAAGTACTAAGGTGTATACCTGATCTGGAGCAACTGGGATTTTATTAGCATTTCCAGGAAGTACTTCAATACCAGTCTTATCAAATATCTTATAGACAGGACCAGATGCACCTGAAACAAGACCAGTTACACTTTCGCCAATTTCAATAGTAGTTTCTTGAGAAACATATATCTTCAGATATGTTTCAGGTGAAAGTGTATTCTCACTACCAGGAATAACATAACTACCTGGTTTACCACTTACTGTATTTGTAAGGTATGTTCTAATAGGAATCTTAGATGCTTTCTTATTGAAATACAAACTCAATCCAGTAACAAAACAACCACCATCAAGATTCTCAACCTTAAAGGTTTGAGTTAATGGACTTGGTTTCTTCTGTGTACTTGTATCAAGATCAACGATCTGTTTACCTTCATTTGCCTTCAAGTAAGCAGGAAGTGTTGAAACAATACTGCTAATATTAGCAGGTAGAACTCCAGTAGGATAATACTTAAGTTCTGTAAATGTTTCTACATTATCCTTATTCTCATCAGTAGAACTTGAAGTAAATCTGAGAGTCTTTTCACCTACAGTAAATTGTAATTCTTCAGATGTAGTATCATAAACAGTATTGTACAAATAATTATTCCATGTACTTCCTTCTACTGGGGCATATCCATTTGGAATAACAATAAGACCACTAGCATTACCACTACCATCAGTAACTATAGAACCACCAAATGTGGATAAAGAATTACCAGGAATACCTGTAAATCTAAGATCAGGATTAGTCCACCTACTAATATCTCTACCTTCCATAAATGGGTAGATCTTAGTATTAGGTTTCATTCTACGAATAGTAAACTTAACTGCTTTTGATCTAGCAAATTGTTTAAGTGATGTTGCAACAGCAGTTTCACCAATAACTTTAGTTTGAATACCTTTACCAGTCTCATTATTCTGTGGACTGATATTAGAGGAACTTGCTACATTAGCAATTTTAACAGAAGATGTTACCTGATCTGAATTGATATCAGAAAGAGGTCCAATGTTAAAGAAGTTCTGATTAGATCCAACCCAGTTAACAGCATAACTGTTATGAATACTTGAATATGCTTCTCTAATATTATTCTTCGCCAAGAAAATAGTATAGAGTTGAGTATTGTTATCAGAGATCAATGGTGAATCAGTATTCTCATACCAAGAATCTACTGGTGCATCAAGAGATGCATCTCCAACATACTGAATAACCACAAATGGATTTGGGTTAATAGTCTTAGTTGCAAATGGGTTATCAAGCAACTTAAGTTCTGTGTATGGAAGAGTAATAACATCACCAGTTCTTTGGTAACCAGCAACGACTCTTTCATCTTCTTTTGTATTGACTTCTTCTAAATCAAATGAATCTTCTCTTGATTGAGATCTCAATACAGATTGTTTTGTATCAATAGCACACTTATAATCAATAGACTTAAGGTTACCTACCTTATGAGTCTCGAAATTATCTACAACAAATCCACTCTTGTATCTTTCAAGTCCCACTTCATCCTTAATCTGCATATTTAATGCTTGTTGCTCAAGGACACTAAGAAGTGTATAGTACTCTAATCTCTCAACACGTTTCTCTAACTTGCCGATATCACGCATTGTATAACGCTTATTATCAACAGGTACAACTCTTACATCAGAACTATTAGTTGTGTAAGCAGGAATGTAAAGATAAGATAGAGCAATAGAATCATCAACTGCTTCAGGTCTTGATGGGTTAAGTGAAGGATTACCTTCCTTAACTATAAATTCACCTTTCTTAGTCAAGAAAACTCCATCAATTCGATCAAGATATTGATCCTGATAGAATGATATTGTGTATGGAAGATTAATATCAGATGCAGGACAACTGGATACTACACCACCATCTCCAATAAAATCATTAAATGAAGAGTTCTTAAAGATAGATTGATCTTGGAAACCAGTAATGGTTGCATTATTATCAACTTTAGGTCTAAAATCAATAACATCCCTTAAGTTAGTAATACCAAATACAGATGAGTTAAATGTAGGAATCTCATCAGCACTAACACCAGCTTCATGTAAATATGAATCTACTGTACAGAAGTCACCTTGTGAATGATCAAAGTAATCAAATGATGCTAATAGTTGACCTGTTGGAAGATCAAAACCAGGTTTAATAACAATACGAGACACATCATAGAGTGTATCTCTTTGACCATCATCAAATGTGAATCTACTAGTAACATCAGTACCGCTAATTAGATTACCAGCACTATCTACAGTTGGAGGAGCAGTTGAAGATCCTTCATAAATGTAATTGATTTTAAGAACATCAGAATATGAAACAGTATTAATTTCTGCTGCTTCCTGATCTTGTCCTCTCAAAGGAATAACTTTATCTCCAGCAGGAGTAATTACAATTTTCTTATCTCTAATAACTGTCTTTAATCTAGGTCTTGCTTTAGTCAATTCTAAAGTAGCAGACAATTTTAGTTTTGGATACTCAGATCCTCCACTAAGAGCACCAAAATAATTATCAGATAGTGTAACAGTAACACTACCAGCAGTCAAACCAGTTGTAGTATCAGTAGAACTTGCTACCTCTACAGCATTTGCTGGTACATAAACCACATCACCAGTTTCTACAGCAGATGCATTTCCTTTATCATGAATAGTAATAAGGAAATTCTGTTCTGTATAATCAACAAACTTTTGAGTACCAAATTCTAATTGTGCTTTAAATGTTAACTGACCACCAGATGAAGAAGAATCAAGAACAAAATCTCTTCTCTGATAATACTTAAGAGCAGTATCATCAACTCCCTTAACAAGAGACTTAATCTGCTTACTTCCTGTTGGGAATATTAATGATGACTTAGATGAATTTTCAACCTTTGGTCTTATTCTAACAACAGTTGTAGAAGCAACATCACTAGGTAGAAGAGAATCTAAGTATATTCTTGACTTCTTAGCACCTTCTGGTCTAGTTGCTTGCTGTACTATTGCCTTAACAAGATTATTATTTGCATCAGAGAATTGTACTAAATCTCCTTGTACAAGAACTTTAGATGCATCTCCACCAAAACCTGTACACTCAACATACTGATTACCCACAGAACCACTAAATGTAAAATCAGTAACATTTGTGCTTCTTACATATGCTTCTCTTGATAATTCTACATCAGATGTGAATAGATGAGGTGGTTGACCTCCAGCAGGAGCAACACCAAATCTGGCATGCATAGATTTAACATTCTGTGGTGTGAATGTTTGAATAACATTCTTAAATAAAACTGCACGTGAAATAGCAGAATTATTAGAATTAAATGTACCAGATGTAGTTGTTAATGCTACAACAGGTGGTTGAGAGTAAACTGTAGATACAGAATCTCTTGCTACAATACCAATCTTATATACTCCACCACCACCATCTAAACTAGGAGCAATAATAGATGGATCGTATTTAATACCATCTACCACTACAGCAGTTAAACCACCATAATTAAGTCCTCTTTTATCAACAATGAAATGTGAAATAGTATTCTCTCTAGCAATTCTTAGAGCATTACCTGCTTCATCAAATATAGTTTCACCTTCTACAAAAGATCCAGAAAGAACCTTAACATAGAGTGTACTACCCCATGAAAGATAACCATCAGCAGATCCTTCTACTACAGCATAAGCACCACTCTTAGATCCAGTAACATACTTACCAGAAGCAAATGTACCATCTGCTTTATTACTATCAACTGTGATCTTTGTTAAAAATGTCGGATTAAAGTACGACATCTTGAATGTGGAATTGTATGAAGATATTGCACCTATTCTACCCTTAGAAAGGATTCTATCAGAATCAGGATTAAATCCAATTCCTCTTTCTTGTAAAGTAAAGTTCTTTGGTTTAGCAAGACCAACTGTAGGAACAATCATCTCACTATAAGAAACCAAATGACCAAATATATCATTTGTATCTGGTGTCTCTGCTCCTACTTTAGTAAAGAATAACTTAGTTCTAAAATCAGCATCATTCTCGTTATATTCTCTACAAAGAAGATCAACTACATCTCTCCTTCCAAGAAGAGTTAATTCGATATATGCTTCAGTACCTAGGAAAGAATTGGGGAATTGAGCATTAGAACCATGAAACTTAGAATATGCAAGAACAGTTAATTCCTGTGTATCATTTGATTGAGATGAAGTTCTAATCCAGAAAGAACCATGAGATGCTTCCCATCCAGAATTTACAATATCACCAAAAGTCTTACCTGCTGCTGATGTAGTAATGTCTACAAGAACAGTCTTTATTGCTTGATCAGAACTATAATTATTAGTTCTCCTTACACGAGTCTGTTTATGTCCATCAATTTCTCCATTTGTACCCAAACCATCTGTAGAAGCTTCTGTATTATTCTGTCCTAGAGAACCATCACTAAAGACACTATTCAAATATAATGTTGGGTAAGCAGATAATTCAGCACCAAAAGAATTCAGTGGAATTGTATTGTAAGTATTTGTTAGATAAAAACTTGAAAGACCAGAATGCTTAAGAGTAATATTATCTCTCTCAAGTGATGATCTAGATTTATTTAATGGTAAATACTTACTTTCCTTATTAACAATCTCATAACCCTTAATGTATGCCTTACCAGCACCAACTGTTGCAACCAATTTACCTACTGCATCCTGCTCTGTTAAACCATTAACCAATTCAGTTGTTGGATTCTTAGAATATATTCCTCTGTTACCATTACGTTGATAATACTCACGAATATCTGTTGGGAAATCCTCTACAACATAATCACCAGATTCATCAAAGGTTCTTCTTGCTAAAGTCTCTTCAATTACGTTATAATCTGCTGCTTTAATCTTCCTCTGTACAGATCCTCTCTTTACGGTAAGAAGTTGAATAAAATTACTGTCTGTGGTAGCATCTAATTCATATTTAATTAGATCCAATCCAATCGATAATCTGTGAGCACCAGGAGCACTAAAGTTTGCAAATCCTCTTGCTTGATCATAGAGTGTTGAATCCTCTTCAGGAGTGATTAAAGACTCTGTGATTTTAAAACCTACCTTAGCGGAAGGAGCATTTGTATATGGTTCAAGAATAAGAAGTTCAGAATCGTTACGAACAAAATGACCATTTACAAAGTAAATACCTTCTTCTACTTGTACAGCAGAAGCATACCCCATTGCAGGACTAGTCTGTGAGGTCTCTACACCTGTGTCTGGGTCTTTTGTTACCACAGCAGTAGGTAGAACACTTCCGTCCGTTCCAACCACCAAAAGCGGTGTATTAACACCATCTACAACTTCTAGTGTTTCTCCTTGACGGAATGTAGATTCATTGTTCGCATTACCACTACTTGTATAGTTTACATAAACTGTATCAGCAGAGGTTGTAGTTGCATAACGAGTTGAAATAACTGTACCTGTAACACCAGATGTTATCCCCTTTAACGTCTGACCTACCAGGAGTTTAGTGTCGTATTTTTTAAATACGATATTTGATCCTTCTGATACTGCAACTTCAGTAACAGATGATATTTTAACATAATCTAATTTATTATTTAAACCAACTTCCCCAGGAATGACCAAATCACCCTGTTTGAATTGTTTACGCCCAAAAGATTCAATCTGATTCTGTAGAATAGATTGAAGTTGAGTTAATTCTCTCGCTTGTATTGAGTAACCAGGACGAAAAAGAACTCTATAAAAGTTCTTTGTTGCATCGTAGTCATCATAATATGGACTTACATTGAGATTCGTCTTTTGTGGCATCGTAAACCAAAGCTAACATGGGGGAGGTTAGAATTCGATTACTAGCTTGATGTCCTCTATTTGGTCAGCAGCTCTCGTAATAAGTCTTCTGTTCTCTATGTATACGAGTTCTCCAGAGTTAGATTTGATCTCAGGTGTCGCCAAACCTGCGGTGAATGTTACACCTTCAGCAGTTGAACCATATGATGTGTTAACTGTAACAGATACAGCAGTACCAGCATCAGTAATAGCGTTAGATGCATCAGATGCAAATGCTCTTACTACACCACTATCTGTGTGTGATTGTGGTGATTGATAATACTTAAGAATACCGTCTGTAGTACTGGAATCATCAAGTTTCCAAGAAACAACAGTTCCCTTAGCAGTTCCACCAGTTACAGTTTGTGAAATCTGATTATCTTTTCCGAAGGAACTACTAGTAAGTCCAGTTCCTGTGACTCTTACAGCGTATACACCAGAGAGGGTGTTTGCAGTTGCATAATTTGTAGAACCCCACTGAAGTGGATCTTTAATAAGTCCAATTCTACGGAAGTCGTTATCAACAGGGAAATCGCCTTGTCCTTCTGCATAGGTAAGACGAACATTAACCATCACACGCTTTGCGTTTAATTCTTGTGAAAGGTTAGCACCATGACCACCTTCAGGTGGAATGATAACTTCAAGAGCACCACGAGCAGAACCACCAATAGATTCTGAAGTAGCAAGTGTGCTATCACTAAAGACACCATAAGCATCTCCACCAGCACCTGTTCCAGTACCAGTTACCAAAGCAACACTACCATATGTGTATCCAGTTCCTGCTACTTCAACAGCAGAAGAGGTAAGAGCACCAGTACCATCTGTTTCAATCTTAACGATACCACCTGTACCATCTCCAAGAATAGGAGCATAAAGTGCAGAAGCACCAGTTTTGTTAGCAGGAAGTGCAAGACCAACATCTTTGATAAGAACTGTATCAATAGCACCATCAACAGCAGCAGGACCAGCATATGTGCCGATAGGCATGAAGTCACTGGATAAGAAATCCATAACTTGCTGAGTGGTCATTGTATAAAGGTACTTCCAACGATATGCGTCAGTAGGACCAGTATATACACCATTAGCATAGTTATTTGCTGTAGTAGGCATATCAGAAGCGTTACCACCACCAGCAGTTACATCTTCTTTATTGTAAAGGCACTTGAATACTTCATAACTGCTGTTCATAACGTAGAACTTAGCAGCACTAAGTGTATTAGCACCAGTTGCACCAGCCTTAGCAGTACCACCTGAAGCAGGAGCACCAGTATAATCTGGTTTGTACATATCAAACTTAGGGTTCAATACTGTATTCCAGTTATAACGAGGAGTAACGGAAATAACGTTGGATGACTCTACCCTTTTCGCAGCAATCAATTCTTCGTAAATCTTGAATTTCTCTTCTTGGTTATCCAGAGGAGCAGGAGCATTAGTCTCGTCAGCAATACGATGAACACCCGCTTTTGCTTCAGCACCAGTGTCGGCAGCACCAGCATATCCCTTAATTACATTACCAGATGTCGGAGTACCTGAGGCAGGAGAAGGAGAGTGAACTAACAATGAGTTAGGATTAACCTTACGTACAGTTGCTTTCCATGTGGTAGAACCATATGCTGTAGCACCACCAGATCCAGCATCGTAGACCTCATCTCCTACAGCAAATGCAGTACCATTAGCATTATAGATCTCCAGGTACGAATCCCATTGGTCTGACCGACCAACAAAAAAGTACATTCGAGAACGATCCGCACTAGTATCGTTTGCTCCTTCCGTAAGTGATTCTAGAAACTGATTAGCATTAAAAATGCGAAACTTTTCAGAGATGATTGCCGACATAATTGAAATTGGGTAGTTTTTTACTACAGGATATCCGAGTTATTTATATTTATACTTGTCTAACTACAGTTCCTGCGAGTTCTGTTGTAAGACCTGTTGGTTGTGATGTATTAACGTTTGTTGATACAGAGGTGATTGTTGCTGTACAATCGTTGTTACCAGCTTGGAGTGTGATAGTATCATTCACAGAATAACCTAATCCTCCAAAGTTTGCGGTAATATAATTAACATCACCTGTACCAGAGGTAAAGTTAACCGTTAACCCTGAACCTGTTCCACCTGTGACTCCACAAGTTCCAGATAAAGGATAACCAGTACCAGTTGTTATGATATTTATCGTACCTTGTACAGTACCGTTATACAATACAGCTAAAGTTGTTCCCGTTTTAGAAGAATATTCTAACGGGAATTTACCACACAAGACTTCACCACTAGCAGTAAAGTTTGTTGGATTGGTAACATAAACAAATGCATCACCCCACGAGAAGTCAGAGTCCAACAGCAATGCGTTAGAAATTGACGTTGTTGAGGATCCCATTCCTACTGTTGGTGTATTAACTGGAGTACTAACAATATTGTTGGTTGTACTACTGACCAAAGATTGAAGTTGAATCTGTTTTTGGAAAACTGACTCATCAAAAGATGCGGAAGTTATAGCATTTTGTACCACACTATTGTTAGGTGATACTCGAACTTCTAACGTCTTACCCACAACAGAATTATCAAAATTAGTAATTATTGTGTTCGTTAACTGCTTAACTGATCCAGCAGCAATAGTTGCAGAATGACTAAACTCATATGACTGTTGTATTGGATCTGTAATAACAGCAACGGTATTTGTAATACCTGGATTTGCTGCTGCAACTATGTTACGAGTATACTTAGTATCAAATGTTCTATGCTTTTTAATAATATTGTATCCACGTGATACATTAACAATAGGAGCAGACGTATATCCACTACCACCTTCATCAAGAACAACATCCAGAACTTCACCACCATCAACAATAACATGTGCTTTAGCACCTCCACCATTAGTATCTAATGGTTCAAATGTTAATATTGGTGGACTATCATACTGATAAGCATCAGGGTTCTTACTAAGTTCCCTCTTATTCCAAGTTAAAGAAGTTACTACTCCACTTGTTATAACTGCTGTAATATCAAGTCCTTCACCACGACTAATACCGTTATAGTTACTAACAGCAATAGTTGCTACACTATCATTAGATGCTTGAGTATTAGGTACAAATCCCAAAGGATTTACTCTATTAGGAACTCGTTTAACTAACCTATACTCATCTTCTCCATCAATTTGAATACGATCTCCTGGTTCAACATTAGTAATACCTGGACGTACAGTATCATATAACCAACCTGCTGCATCCTTCTTCATTATGCGTTTTCCATTTTCACTAACATAAGATACTTCTGTAGTAGCAGATGATAAATCAACTTCAACATAATCAGCATTTACAATATCAGTATTAGCAGCAACTCTGATAGGTTGCGTAAAATCTATATCAGGATTCTGACTACTCATAGTCCAATACCAGTTACTTGCAGTCTTCTGATATTTTCTAACTATACCAAGAGATTTAACACCTTGATATACAATAGTACCATCTTTAACACCAGTTATGAATGTATCATAAGCAGAATCTGCTCCAGTAACAGTAACAGTAACTTCATTTAAGAATAAATTTGGTTCAATATTATAACCATCAAGTAATTGGTCAGTAGAAGTACCAATAAAGAGAGCAATATCAACAGATTGTCCCTTTCTCAATGGTTGTGAGAAAGTTATACTAGATTCGTTAATAGTGTAAGCAGTAGTTCTCTTCTGTAATACACCATCTATAAACACAAATAAGAACCTATCATCATCAACAACCACAACTTCACCTGTCTCCTCATTCCTCATAACAAAAGGACCAGTTACAATATCATTAAAGTTTTCTTCTCTTATAACCAAACGAGTGTAACCACCAACATTATGAGCAAAGAACTTCTCTACTGATAAAGGTTCTTGTACAAGGAGGGTATTTCCCCCTTGCTCCCACTTAGGTGCTTCAGCAAATATAACTTTATCTGGAATTGATGCATCTGCATCTCTCTTAATATAATATGCATTTCCTCTAGGGAAGGTCTCATCATACTTAGCATTTTGGAATATACCATTAACAACCATAAAGAGATCTTGTCCAACAGAGGTTTTAACCAATGTGTTATCTGTATAATACAATTCAAACTCTTTATTAACACCATCAAAATAATCGGGTGTTGATTTCTCAACGGTAGTACCATTAAGAATATTTTGTACATTCAAGAATAGTGCGTTTAATGCGGATGAGACATCACTACATTCAGTAAATATATTTGCTTTAGAAAGAATATTAATATTTGTATATGTCTTACTAGGAGACCAATTACCAGTCCTCTGATTATTATCAACAGTCTTTTCAAATATATTTGGACCTTTGTTAATAGTATCCGAAACCAAAGTCTTGTAAGTATCTAATGTTTGCTCTACTAAAGCACAATTACCAACAGAACCACCATTAGGATCTGGTAAGATAGTATTATCAGAGAAAGGTACTACACTAGTATATGTTCCTGCTGGTAGAGTACTCTTGATAGCAGTAATCATCAAATCAATCGCATATCCATATGCTGCAATACTTTCTGCTTTTTGATCAACTATATGAGAAAGTTTATTTCCAAAATAATATCTTTCAGCAAAATCAATAACGTTGTAGTTACCACCATACCTAATATGATATACAATAGCATCAACCAGATATCCAGTATCTCTCTTACACTTATCTTCAGATGGGATATTAATTGAAGGATAAGTTGCTTTAACCCAACCCAAAGTTTCTTCTTGAATATACTGCTTGTTATTTTCTATCAAATAAGCAGCATCCATAAACATACCATCATTTATTCTGCTGAACGAGAATGTAACTTCACCAATGTTGTTAATAGTAGAGTAAATCGTAGTAACTGCACCAACTCCAATGGTAAGCGTTCCTCCTGTGTTAATTTGTACTGGTCCATAGTTCGTCTGTCCTGTATTAGTAACTGAAGTTGTAATAGTTTGACCAGAATAACTAAGATTAGATGTTTTAGAAACTTTAATTCTAGTATCACTTAAGATTTCAGTAACAGTAGTGCCTGGGTCAAATTGCTGTCCACTACTTACAGTCATACCTACACATATTCCCAATGAAGAGGGAACTTCAATAATATCAACACCTTGAGTTACAGTACAACCTGTTAAACTCAAATCCCAATTCCTTGTAGCAGCAATACAAAGATTCATTGCATACTTGTATGTTGCAATACTCTCTGATAACTGTGCAGAAATATGTGATAGAACACCTTCATTGAAATACTTACTTGCTGCATCATGAGTAGCAGTATTTCCTCCAAAACGAAGGTCATGCTCAAAAGCATCAACAATAAGACCAATATCTCTTATACATTTAGATTCATATTGATTCCATGTAATGTAAGGATATGTTGACTTAGCATACCCAATTGCTTCTTCTTGAATGAATGTTCTGTTGAATCTCAATTGGTTAGCAGCATCTATCCATGTTCCTTCTTTTTGGAATATAGGTCTAACCTTTTTAAGATGCTGTGCATTTAAAGTGTTATCTTTAAATTGAAATAGTCTACCGACAAATTTAGTTGCAGAAATACTATTACTATCAACAACCCTAGGACCAAAGGGTGCTTTAGCAAATGTAATTGTATTTCCAGTTACTGTATATGAAGTTTCTGGTTCTTGTAATACACCATCAAGAGTAATAGTTAAAGCAACAGCATTGTATGGTGTTATTGGTTGATTACTCTTAGTGTCTATTATTGTAAACTCTCTAGTACCAGTTATATTACCATCAGAATTAAAATCACCATCAAATGCTGGAGTTAACGTAAGTTCTCTGGCGATCAAACCACTGGTATCACTGGATTTCTCAGTTACTGATCCATTACCTCTCAGAATATTGAGATCTTGATTTAGATTGATAACAGTTTGATGATGTCTCTTAGTATCTACTACAGTTGCCTTATTAGTTTCTTCATTCCATAGTTTTAAAGTAGATACCTGTGATGTCTTAGAATTCTCATTAATCTTAACATCTGCTTTACCATCAATATTCAATTCACCAAAGACTTTAAATCCAGCAGGGTGAACAGATTCTTTAATAAGATCTCTCCAATCTTCAATACCAGTTTTTGACTCTACAACATATGAATAATCTTGATAAAAATGATTGTCTGCAATTTTATGAGTTCTTACTCCAACTTTACCCTTATCAGAAGTAAATGTACCAAGATTATCCCAATATGATCTTAGATCTACATTGAACTCAGTCTTCAATGCGGATATAACTTTTCCCGATGCCCTACTAGCAGAACCAACTACATTCACACCAGTTACAAATTCACCAGAATTAATGGACACCTTGAGGATATTAGATCCTCTTCTCCATCCATTAGCAACAACAGTTCCAACTGAATTTCCTTGAGTTACTCTTTCTCCATTAAGAAACTCATCTGTAGTATCAACAATTAAAGCAATACTACAAGAATGTTTTCTAAGAATAGATTTATCATTCCAAACACCAGAACTATTAAATTCAATATCAACATTCTTAGTAATACCAATGGAAGATCCTAGAGCATATGCTCTTACATCACCTTCTATAACTTTAAGAGATGGTTTATAACTATAATTCTTTCCTTTATTGATAACATCAACTCTAGCAATGTTATTAGTAAAGGTTTTTAAGACTTTAAATTCTGCTTCTGTTCCATCACCATCAGAAACAACTACTTTTGGTTTAGAGTAATTTGATCCAGCAGTATTAATTACAACACCAGTTATATTCTTGTTTACAGCATCCCACTCAGCAGAAACAGTAGCAGTATAGACATTATTCAATTCTCCTCCCAATACTAGAGGAACTTTTTTATATCCAGATCCAAGATTAGATACACTAACTGAATTAATAGCACCAATAGCAGAACGAGATGTAGTAGTGTACTTCATCACACCAGTTCCATACCATTCTGGAAGTTCAGTTAATTCATATACAAATCTATTTGCTGTTACAAAACTAACTTTAACACCAGACTCTACAGACTCACTACCAGCAGTTAGTGCGTCAGATACTTCATACCTTCCCTGTAAAGGATCATTAATGACCTCAAGATAATTGTTATTATCTTCAATAGTACTAATATTACCAATGCGAATAGTATTATCACCATTTTGCATTGTTCTTACTATAGACTTATAGTAATATCTCTGATAACTTCTTGGTTTTCTATCCGTAAGAGTACCAGTTAAACTAATATCACCAATCCTAGGTCCATAACCAAATTTAACATAAACATAAGAATCTGGTAGACCTGGACTACCAACCCTAACTACTTCTTCTGCAATTATATTATCGTTCTGACTAGGAGAAACTACAAACTCAGCATATCCATTAGTGAAATGACTTACATCAAATCTATACTGATAGAATTCTTGTATATTAATATTTGGTGAGATTTCATAAGGACCAGATACTGTATCTGATATCTTAGTTACAATCTTATAATCAGAAACAGCAGTTATTTCAATGTTTCTCTTAGGAAGACTCTCATCAAAAACTGTAGACTCTTCAAATACCTTATACTTTGCAAAATCACCAGCAATAAAGAATCCTTGATCGTGTTCAACAACTAACTTATTATTTGTGAAAGATAAGATCACAGGATCTAATGCAGTAACACCAGTAATAGGTACTGTAGATCCTGGTGTGAACTTATATGAACCTTGGTACAAGTGTACTACTTCATCATCGAAATGATCAATATCGTGGGTATTATTCTGTGCTCTAAGAACAGTTAATTCATTATCTGTTGCCGATATTGCAGTAATTTTTAATAGTTCATCTCCAACTTTTATAAGATCATTATTAGCAAATCCAGAAACATTATCAACAGTTAGAATAGTCTCACCAGAAGAAAAACCAATATGATCTACAACCAAACGTAACCTTTGTGTACTAGTAGCAGAGCTTGCCCTAGAAAGAGATGAATCCTCTACAGTAAGAACATCACCCTTAATATATCCTGATCCTTTAGATGTAATAACTACTGAAGTTACTGATCCAGCAGAAGATACAACTATAGTTGCTCTAGCATTTCCAGAATCACCAACAGCACCTATATTAGTTCTATTAGCATTTTGATCAGAAAATATTAACTCAATATTATTGTAAGTATTAGTTGCATAATCTAAACCTCCATTACGAAGATCTGCTCTACCTAATCCAGCATCATTAAGAGCAGTAGTAAAACTAGGTGCTTTAAGTTCTATTTCTTGAATAGCACCCAATTGAACATATTTTGTAGTTGTTGTTAAACTATCATCAGGATCTATACTAATATTAACTACATCACCTATACCCAATTCATGATCTCCAGTTGTCTTAACTAAAGAAATATTAGTAATGACCTTGAATGGAACCAATCCAGTACTCAAACTTTGTGTTGTGAGAATAGTTGCACCAATAGTATTCAGTAAATTATCACTCTTAAGAAAATAACCAGCCTGAGGAGAGAATGTTCCTGATTTAACTTTTAATTTTACCGAGTTCCTTTTCTCTGTCGATTCAATTACCTCACCTGTTGCTAGTACATTTGAACCATCAGTTAATTCGATAGCAGCACCAGCAGTAAATGTTGCGTTAGAACTTAATACCACATTAATTGATAATGTAGTAGCATCAAATAAACCACTAGCATCAAAAGTGCCTACAACATCCTCCAGAACAAGAACCTTACCATCAAGTACATCTCCAACAACAGTACCATAAGCACCGCTAGAAGGTTGTGATAGTTTGTCCTCAGAAAATACATAACAATTATTTGTAATTTGTACTTTTGCTACTTTTCTTTGATCAGTTGCTCTAATTTCTGTAATTGTTTTACCTTCAATAGAAGAAATAGATCCACTAGCATTACTTCCACTAGTTCCAGCATTATCTAAAACCAGTTCGGAACCAACTTTAAAATTACTACTAGAACCGTAAATTTGAAAACCATCAACGCTACCAGTAGAGGTATCTTTGATTGTAGCTCTTGCTTTAAGTCCATTTTGAGGTATACCTGGAGTTCTTAATCTAGTAGCATCAATAGTAATATCATTATGAGTCTGATTCTGCTCATAATTTGCAGCAAGAGGCAACGAATAGAAATTCTCACCTAGAATATAAGGATATGCTGGTACATCTGTACTATCAAGAGTAACAAAATAAGCATATGTGCCTTTTGGATACTCAGGTGTTACACAGAATCTTCCATTATTCTTATCAAGAGAAGCATACCTATCAATGTAATAATAATCCTGAATGAATGTACCAAGAGGATAACTGACTATAGACGGACCATTTGATCTTGAAGATCTTTTCTCATATCCACTAGTCATCTTGACTATAGCAGTAGTAGAGTCTACTGGGTCTGTATATCCATAAGGACCATATATCGGATTACCATCATATGCATATCCAATAATAGGTGAATGATTGATACCAGTATCAGACATCAATGTCTTCAATGTTGGAGAATATGATAGCACTCCATATTGATAGAATCCCTGATCATTCTTATGGGAAAAACCATATTCCGTGTCTTTATCCGTAGTTACTTCATATCTGTTTTTAATCCACTCATAAATTGATGCAGTTGCTGTAGCATTTGCTCCATCAGGTATTATTTGAATTATTACATTACCATCAGAATAGAAATTACCACCATTTATTCTTGTAGTTGATGTTATCTGTCCAGCAGCAGATATATTACATGTATATTCTGCAAATCTTCCTCTACCTTGACTATCAACAATTCGTATAGTAGGAGGAGCAGAATAATATTCACCAGGATCAGCAATTACCAAAGAAGTTATAACTCCTTGTGTTACAACAGGTGTAAGGATTGCATTTCTACCAGATACAATATCTACATCTGGAGCAACAGTATAAGAACCTGCTTCAATAATATTAATTGATTCAACTACAGTACCAGCAAGATTCGCAGTTGCTTTATATGGTAAATTGTTTACTAGAACAAATGGAGATCTTGTATATCCAGTTCCTTGATTGTTAACAGTAATCTTGGTTATACCACCAAAGAAAACACTATCTCCGTGCTTATAACTGTAAGCAATAGTACCATCAACAAATACACCTATATCCTTCCTCACAGTAGGATAAACCTCTGTTGTGGTGATTGGGTGCTTTCTTATTGTACGAAGTGTTGGGAGGTCACCTGGTGTCTTAGTAGAGTCTAATGATTGATTATAGAATACAGTCCTATCTAATGGGAATCCACTAGTACAGAAATAGTAATTATTTTCATCAGAAAATATCTGTTGTATACCAGGAATAGTATCAGTATTCTGATTTAAAGTCCTAGTATCTCCAGATTGAACAGTAGATGAAGATGATGGGAACATCCATCTGATAGTATTATCAGATTTCTTAATTATGGGGTCAATTGTATCAAATCCAGAATCTTCAACAACAACAGTCTCACCTTCAATACCATATGGTGTATTTGTATCTGGATTTAGATTGTATACAACACCAAGAGGAATAAGTTCTACACCATTTCCAGTAACTTTCTTATTATCATATAATGCAGTTCCTGTACTATGAGTTTGTGAAGAGAATCTACTCTTAATAGTAAACTGCCTAATGGTTTTACTCGAATATTCAATTACTTCACCACCAATAAAGATAAATCCTTCCTTTTCCCACCCAAAAGTAGAATCAACTTCAATCTTTGAACCAACTTGATGTGATGAAGTAATCTCCTTAGTTAATTTTGTTTTATTAGAAACACTAAAAGTATTGTTAATACTAGATCTAGAAAGGATTAATTCCCATATCTGATCCCCATCTACAGTCTGCTCTTTCTTTACATTATCTACAACAGCAGAAGCATAATTATCTCCTGTCTCTGTAATTATCTTACCAACCAATGTTAATGGATCACCATATACGGAAACTACCTTAATAGCATGTACATTACTCCAATCTGATTCAGATGCTTTAAGTGTTGTATCTTTTGGATAATAAACATCAGTATCATCGCTACTGACTAATGAATTAAAAATAAACTGTATAGAACGCTTAGTTCCCTTCGCTTTGTAGAAAGAAGAGATATTCTTAATAAGAACTCTCTTATCGATCTCACCACGTAAATACTTTTCTGGGATACCAGCAAGAAATTCTGACTCAAAACTCGTTAAAAGAGCATAAAGAAATAGATTAGTTAGGTTCTGTACTTTAGAACCTGCTATATGAGTAGTTGTAGTAGTAGAAACAAAGGTAGACTCGTTGTACAAATCACCAAGTGAGGTTGTACCACTTACTCCTCTATAAACATTAGTAAATGAATTATCAGTCTTTGACCCATAGAAGAATATCTCATCATCAATCTTTGCTAATCCCTGATCAGGAAAACCAAGAGTATTATCAACACTAATAGTAGTCTCTGAGATCCCAGTTACTGCAAGGGTTTTCGAGGACGAATTTAAGATATCTAGATCATAAAAATTGATATCTCGATAATTAGTCAAATTCGCAACAATATCCAGAACTCCACCTCTAAGTTCCTGTTGAGCATAATATGCTTTTAAGAACTTAGCAAAGTACTCATAATCGTCTAATATAAATTGAGGGAGTTGACTCTCAACTAATGCGGATATAGATCTAGTCTTTAGGGTCATTCTGGGACTGCACTAAATTTGGACTTTGCAATATCAACGTCAAGATATAGTTCTCGAACTGCATTTATATCTCTAGATGCAGGTTCAACACGAACTTCTATCTTATTATCACTAAAACTACCCTTAATAATGGTCAGGTTATATAATTTAATTTCACCGTGCTTATAATCAATATCACCCACACCCTTTACCAGGTATACCTTCTCACCAGTAAGAGAATTCAATCTATATAGGTCTACTTTACCAGCCTTATCATCTTCCAAATATACTGTAAAGGATGGATATTCACTAACTATAAATCCAGTAGATCTCATAATGGACTCATCACAAGAATCCTTAAACTGGTTAACAAAACATAATTCGTAATAATAAGTAGAATTGAGTGTTGGATAAAAGTCTTTTCTTAAAGTTACGTTTGTGATATTTGATGTAATAGCAGTATCTGACCCATCAATTACTGAAGCAAACTTACTATGACGGAATTTACCGTTAAACTTCTCAGTTTCAGAAGAAGCGATATAGTCTTCTACTGCTGTAGTTGCTTTATTCTGAATTTCTGCCTTAGATAATGTAGTTTTAGATGTCTTGTAACTAATAGTAGAATCTAATTCAATATAAAGAATAGATGGATCTACAATTACTGGAGTAACAGAAGCAATAGTATAATCTTTCAGTTCTTTAACAATTTGCTGTTTCGTGTAGGTAGAAAGAGAAATTGCATTCTGTGGTTTAACAGCAACCTTAACTTTACCATATTCAGGTGGATTATCTTCTTCACCACCAAAAGTAATAATATCAGATATACCAGGATAAATTTTTCTAACTACAGAGGCATAATCTGCTGAGGTAACTGCTCTATCTTGCGAAGCAAATGCCTTAGGAGCAGACTTTTTAATAGATGATAGACTTTCTATAGTTGCACCACCTTCAGAAGCACTGACGGTTGTTATAGATGTTGTATAAGGGAAGTTACCACTACTAGCTTTATCGAATATAATACCAGAGAAACTAAAAAGTTTTGCTCCATTAGTATTTACAGTAGACGTTGTTAAGTAAGAGATCTCAACAAAATTACCATTAGATAATTTCTTACCAAATACACCGTCACCAAAAAAGATCTCATAATTCTCATCTGTTGTTTCTTCTACAAAAAATGCTTCAGATGAATTAGTCAATTCTAAAATATTATCTGCTGCTGTATATGTTTGATACGCTGTATTGCCTTCTGCCTCATATACACGCACACGAATAGATGAAACATCTAATCCTACATTAGGAATGATGAATTTTTGATTCTTTAGTGCTGTATTGATAGTATATGACTGGGTTAATAGAGTTCCTTCGTAAATATCTAAATTTGCCCATGTTGCGACACCATTAACTAGAGGTGTCTCTGTATCATCAACTACAACATATTGATATAAAGTATCATCAAAATTTGTAACAAACCCTGTTCCTTTCTTTAACACTAAAGTATCAGGTGTTGTTCCAGAACCACCACCATAAGTTACTGCAAGATTTACTGTTGCTTTAGGTGAAGCAGCAGATCTAGGTCTATAACCAATTTGCTTTGCTAACGCTACTACATTATCACGAACAGTAGCAGAATCGAGAAACATCTCATTTACCACCATATTGGTGTTAAATGCAGTGTAATATGTATTATAAGCAAGAACATCCAGCAGATTGCTGATAGCAGAACCTGAGAAGTCGTAATCAGTGAATTCAGAGTTCGCTCGAAGATAGTCTATTAATGACGTTTTAATCTGTGCAAAGTCTAAATTCGCTACTTGCGTATAAGGCATTATCGTGTACGGTTAAGGAAGAACTCAATATTATAGGGAGGTAGATCATCTCTACCAGTCACTCTAAAAGCTAAGTGTACCTCAAATCCGTTCTGGTCAAAATCAGGCATTACTGATAATTCAATAATGCTTACCCTGGGTTCATATCTGACCAAACAATCACTTATAGCATCCTGTATTAAACCAGCAGTACCAAAATCCAATGACTCAAAGAGATACCTCTTTACGTCCGATCCGTAATTTCCATCATATAACCTTTCACCTTTATTAGTCAGCAGAATGCTTAGTACCGCTTGCTTTACGGCAGCATCTTCCTTCTTCACAAGGAGATCATCTGTGATCTTATTCCTTGTAAATGAGAATGCTAAGTCCTTAAATGGAGTGATTGACGGCATTCATGCAGATTTGAGTGTCAGTTTATTTAGACAAGCTTGGTCATAGAAGGGTTCATCTTAGCTTGATGAATGTCCATTGCCATTGTTATACGTACATCTTCACCTTCATATGGTAGTGTCCAATGCGGAATCCTTGCGTCAAAAAACGTTAATTGACCTTTTTTATTCTCAAACTTCTCTCCATCATAATATGTTCCACCTGAAGGATCTCCTCCTATAAAAATATTACATGCTGTCCATGTGGGAATATGGTGTTGATCCTTATCAGGAGCATGATGTTGATGAGGTTTAATCTCTTCCCCATTCCTAAAGGTATTATACCAACATTGAAACCACCTTCTTCTACCAAATAAGGTCATCAACTTAGGTTTTAATATTCCACCAATAGTAGAACAATATTCTAATCCGTTGTAGTATACAAATCTACTTGTTAATGAGTCCTTGTTTGTACCACCATATCTACCTTCACCCAATGCCTTTATTTCTGGTTCCAAATGAAGAATTCTATTATAGATTGTATCTGATTCCTCTTCAGTGAGAAAATCTACCTTATAAATCATATCAATTTAAACCACGTGGAGTTGTCCTTTGATGTACGCACATCTATACCCATAGTTACTCTAACTTCATCATAAGGGTTCTTAGGAGCAAAATGTGCTATGTTGGAAGGGAATACTAATAGATCTCCAATAACATTCTCCTTTTTCTTTCTAGCAAACCATGTCCCCACATCAGTAGGTCCAGAAAGAAAGAGAACACAGCATACCCATTCTTTGAATTGCTTATGTTCTCTTCTATTAGGATCTCTATGATTATGTTCCTTAACACCATCACCCTTGTAGAAAGTATTTGCCCATGCTTGAACATACGCATTTCTACCAAAAAGAAGTTTCAACTTCGGGTGCATTATATCTTTGATTACTGGATTTGAGAAGATTGCATTTTTATGGGTTACCCCATCGAGGTCAAATTCTTTTCTTTCGACCTTCTTGTAATCTAATACTTCTTGAGTGACGATTGAGCATTCTTCAGCAGAGAGAAAATTGCTAATTGTAAAAATATCACCTTTAGTGAAGTGTTCTGGTAATGGAGATTTCCAGTCATATTCGTAAGGATTATCGAGGTAATCAATTGATTCCCCATAGTAATTAAATTGAGAAGCCCTTTCTTTCGTCTGGTTCATAGTTGTCCCATTCATAAAAATCTTCTTTTTCTTTATTTACATCACGTTTTTTTGCCTTTCCAAGATGAGAATCACTATCACATTCGGTCATTAGTACTCTTTTGTTATCCATTCTATGCTATTGGGGTTAATGGTGGTTAAATTAAAAGAAAATGTAAGTCTCATAGACTCTGAAGTTTGTTTCTTAACTTCATGTTCCAAATAAGGTGGAAATAAGATGATGTCTCCATCATTCACTTCTGCCTCATATGTATCTCGTGTTGCATTACCAATTATAGTACCTTCACAACCTCTAAAACGTAAAGTCCTATACAATGTACTAGGTGGATAGAATGTTGTAGGGGTAGCGTTCTTATTATAATAGACTCCACTCAAAAAGGTATTAGCATGTGCTGAGACATGATCGTGCCTTTCTTGGTTTTGTTCCTCGTGGTAAATATTATACCAAAAAGCACCCATTTCAACAGGAGGTAATCCGTTCTCAATGAAAACGTCTCGTATAGACCCCATAACGTCCCTCTGAAGGCGTTTGTTTACCTCATCAGGTACATATGGGTCATTTTCACCAGTAAAGGGGTAAGAACTATTTACAGAACAGTTCCACCCCTCAGGCGTTCTATCCTCAGACTTTGGTATATCCCTAAAGAAATACTTTTCGTGCTTTGGAAATCTAAACTTAACGATTGGAGTCGGAAATACTTCTATTACGGAAGCATTCGGAGTCTTCGGCGTTTTACTCGCTTGATTCCTCTGGGTTGTATTTCTCACGTTCATCAGTATCTATGTTGCCATCCTTATCATCATCCCAATCGGAACGATATTGAAGGTTTCTGGGTTTCCCCACTGTATATGCAAATTCAGCCATTACTTTCTCCCTTGTCCTCGGTAACGTTTCTTAGCTCCATTTCTAGAGCTTGCACTATATTTAGTATGTTTACCTTCTCCTTGTCGTGTCTTCTTCGGTTTGGATTCCATTTTGTCCACACCGCTAAAAGATCTAATCGCCATTTGGAATTATGCTATGTTGCTCTATAATTATACCACACTTTCGGAGAAATACCATCCATATTCCCCCAAATTCTTTTCTCTCTCATCGTAGCACAAGCATCAAAAGCAGCAGCAACCCTACATTGACCTTCATAAGGTGGAACCCAATGCAAATATTGGGAGGGAAATAGAGTGAATTCTCCAAATCTGTTCGGTATACCAACCTCTTCACCATTAATGATGAACATCGTCTCTGTAGGGACATCCGAACCTAGGTAGAGATTACCACTAACTGTACCCATTGATACTGCATCAGTGTGACTATGCTTCTGTACACTTTGACCAGTTCTCAATATATTTGCCCAACTCTTAATTTTAACTGTTTCTCCTTTCTTAAGTTGCCAATAATCAGAAAGAATACGTTTAAGAAAAGGAAGACCATGACCTGCCCATGCTTCAACACCTACAAATAAATTATAAAAATGCAACTTACCCAGAGTTTGATTCTCAGGGTAATTGAAAGCACTCTTACCTAATCCAAGAATAATATCCTCGGAATCTAACAGGGCATTTCTCATTATTTGAGCATCATCGTCATCTAATTGATAATGCTTAATTCCAAAATCAGTGTAATTCACGATAAGACCACGCTATAGTTGTACGTAACTCGTCAGTGTTAATATTGGGTGCTTGACCGTAGTGTGGCCAATCAGCATGTACCAATACCCCATTATTCGATTGATAATCAAAAGAATAACTCGCAAGATCAGTAAATACACGAAATCCACCGTCCCATCTCTTATCCCACTTAGTATTACTAAAATATACAAAAGTATAATGATCATGATCGGGAAAATCGATATGAGCACTACCTTGTTGATTAAGAGTTTGACCGTTAACGTTAATACGTATTAATTCGTTCCTACCAATATGCTGTTCTGCCTTTAAACCTATCTGTCTACCTGCATCCTGAAAAACAACATTCTCTTCTTGATATTGTTTCCAAAACTTCCTACTACCAGGAGTAGATTCATTATGTAAGAACCATCCAGTCTTTTTTACTTCATCATATAATTTCCTATGTAATTGAAGTGGAAATACATTCTCAATTGTTACTGGTTGTTTCATTAGGCAAATTACGATTAAAATTCCAATAAGAAAACTGATTATACCATGTAAGCAGTTTAGAGAAAGTCATTTGTACGAACTTCTCAGCCCATAAGAATGACCATATAGCAAAATCAAGGGGATTTTTAGGGTATTTCATTATTATCCAACCATAACATTAGCAGATTGACTTGAAGGCATTAAAGTGATGTTCGTAGTAACATTTAATTTGTTTCCAACAACTGCTGGAACCATTCCATTAATTCTTACAGTACCAGCACCAACAATAACTTGTCTTGGACTTGTACATGGAGTAGGTGATGATGTACATGTCATTCCAGCAGCAGGAGGCATAGTATCAGTTTCTAGTATTGGAGCAAGAGAATTAATCCTTACAGTTCTTGCTGCTGAACCTGGACTTGCTACTACTGTTGGGGGCGTTACGCAAGGACAAACACCACCTGAGTCAGTAGTACCGTTATAAATCTGGGCGAATCCTCTAGCCATTGTTTTTCTCCAATGCTTGTAGTCTTTCTTCTATACTATCTAGGTACTTATCAATCCTCATGTGTTTCTCTGCTCCTGGTGGCCTGTACATTAATTGTGGCCTCTGAAGCATTGATATCTGGTCTTGGAGGTGTGCTATCTGCTCGTTGATGTTTAGAATAGGCACTTGAGGAGGCTGCATCGAAGTAGTCACAGAACTGGTCGAAGTTTTCAAGTGCTTCTTCATATGTCCAACTTTTTGGGTCATTTTTTGTCACGGAAATTTTTTTCGATTTTATGGAAAGGGTTTTTCGATTTTGAAATTGGTCGAAATATTTATATGTCGTTGGGAAACGTTTGTAGACTAAATGTACGCTAGGAGTCCCATCGCTCGGCACACGGGGGTATACAAAAAAGGGGCAATTTAACTGCCCCGTGTGATCAGATGCACCTGTCTTCAAATCGTTCGTAAACTAGTTTGTCGATTTGATCTTGAGTCATGCTGAGTAAATCAGTTCTGAACTCTTCGAGGATTTCAAGGTAGCAATCCTCTAGAATGGATTCGTGGTGTAATGTGCTCATGCTTCAACGTCCATCCATCTGAACTGAGAAATCGTGCCGACTCTCCAAATGGT